>Ga0070699_100000466_pt1 | contig 38699 bp, 56 predicted proteins | sample KBSK1503metaG_FD_65473 | JGI IMG/M metagenome (GOLD analysis project Ga0070699, IMG submission 65473) | Corn, switchgrass and miscanthus rhizosphere microbial communities from Kellogg Biological Station, Michigan, USA - KBS K1-50-3 metaG | ecosystem: Host-associated > Plants > Roots >... | reverse complement strand
ATCATGTAGATGGCGAACGGGGTACGGACGGAGGGCGAGGCGTCGTGATTCTCGGACTGCGCTGCGCTCGCTGCGGGGCCGACGTCCTGTGCGATCCGCGGCTCCGCGTGGTGTTCTGCCCGTCGTGCCGGAGGAGGAGCGAACGTGGCCGCTGAGGGCTGGCCGGACCTGCTGCGCCTGGCGCCCGCCCTGGTCGAGCGGGGGGCGGCGATCGCGCGCTCCGCGGCCGAGATCATGAAGACGAAGGCGCCGGTCTACGTCGGGCCCGATCCGGACCGGGTGGGCGGCGGGCTGCGCGAGTCGATCGAGGGCTCGTTCGACCCGCTGCCGGACGGGATCCGGGTCAACGTGACGTCCGATCGGTCGTACGCGAAGTTCGTGATCCGCGGGACCGCGGCGCACATCATCGAGGCGTACACGGCGGGGTCGCTGCGCTGGTGGGGCTGGGACGGAGAGCTGCACTTCGCGCGGGTCGTGCACCATCCGGGGACGCAGCCGAACCCGTTCCCGCAGGAGGCGGCCGCCGAGATCCGCGACATGGCGCTCTGGGAGCTGAAACTCGCGACGGGGGTCCGGTGACCCAGCGATCGTGCGTCGAGGCGTTGATCACGTTGCTGACCGATCGGACGCAGCCGACGTGGGTCCCGGGCCTGAAGAACGCGTTCGACTGGCTGAGCGCGCCGGACCCGATCACGTACACGATCTGCCCGGCCGTCCTGGTCCTCGACCCCGAGGTGGTTCCCGAGAAGCGGATCGCGGGGCCGGCGATCCTGGGGCTCCACGAGAGCCGCTGGTGGCTGGAGGCGCAGGTCATCACGTTCGTCGGGAAGGACCTCGGGCCCGCGCCGCTCTTCCGGGACCTGGTGGACGGCGTCCAGGCGGCGATGCGGAGGCCGCGCTTCGCGGGGCTGGCGGACACGGCGGAGACGCACGTGCTCTGGAGCGGTGATAACATGCGGAGGCAGATCCTCCCGCCGCGCTATGTGGGCGACGGGCTGAGGAGGCACCACGCGGTGTTGCGCGTCGAGGTGGTCGAGGAGCGGGTCGCGTGATCCTGGGAGGAGGGACGAGATGGGAGAGGTGATCGAGATCGCGGAGGTCGTGCAGACGGTGAGCGACGAGAAGAGCCCGACCGGCTCCCGGTCGGAGCGCGTCCGGCTGGCCGAGCCGATCCGCGTCGAGGTGCCCGAGGGGCGCGTGATGGTCCTCCGCCGCGAGGGAAAGCCGGCGGTGCACGTCTACCACGAGGGGATGCTGATCGAGCGCCGCCCGGGGGACGCGTGGCACATCGGGGAGGGCGAACTCTCCCGCGCCGACCCCGACAACCCGGGCGCGGACTGGGAGATCCCGGGCGGGAAACGGGCCGCCGCGAAGGTCCTGGCGGCCGCCGAGGGCGCCGCCGCGGACGAAGAGAAGCCGACCGAAGAATCGAAGTAAGGAGGCGTCCTGCCGCCAGCCACATCTCCGCTACACGTCGGGCTCGCGTATTTCGGATTCGGGCAGCAATCGATCTACGGGACGCCGGTCGCCCCGTCGAAGTTCCAGCGGTGGTCTCGGGTGACGAAGGCCCAGGAGGAGATCACCAGCAAGTTCTATCAGGACTCGTACACGCGGGACCTCGGGATCGCCGCGAAGGCGGCCCAGTTCCACGACCTCCAGTTCCAGGGGTACCTCTACCCGGACGTCGGGACGTGGCTCCTCTGCCAGGCGTTGGGCGGGGCGGACACGGTCTCGGGCGGCTCCGACCCGTGGACGCACTCGTTCGCGGTCTCGGACTCCGGGCTCCCGGTGCTGTCGTTCGAGCACTCGCAGGGCGGAGGCGTGGCCGGCGGGGTCCTGGTCGAGCGGGTGCCGGACGCGATCCTGGACACGTTCGCGCTGGAGGCGCGGGCGCAAGAGTTGGTGACGACGGACGTCATCCTGAAGGGGCGGCAGGGCGCGGTGCAGGGCGCGCCGGCGACGGTGTCGTTCGAGGCGGACCGGCCGTTCTCGTTCGTCGACGGCTCGTCGGCGTTCACGGGGATCGACGCGGTCTCGACGTACGTGTCGAACTTCAAGCTGTCGATCAAGAACAACGTCGACGCGTTCTTCGGGCTCGGGTCGTTCGCGCCCCACCTGAAGGAATCGAAGCGGGAGATCGACATCGAGTTCGACGTCGCGGTCGACGACGCGACGAACAAGCTGTACCGCGAGGTGTATTTCAACTCGGCGACGGGCTCGACCGCGACCTCCTCGCTGCCGATCTACGTCTCGTCCCTGACGCTGACGTTCGACCTGGGCGGGACGCCGGACCATCGGATCGTGATCACGATGCAGAACTTCGCGGCCATGTCCTCGAAGCCGCTGTACGACGTGAACGCCCGGATCTTCACGCAGAGCGTGGCGGCGAAGGGCGTGCGCGCCGGCGGATCGACGCTGGTCGCGGTCTCGGCCCGGACGCCCGACTCGTCGAGCTACCTCGCCGCCTGATCGGCGATCGGAGGGGGTGAGCGGTGGTCGAGGGGGAGGCGGGCGATGAGGAGCCCTGCGCGTGCTCCGGCGGGACGCGGGCGTGCTACTCGCCGACCTGTTGTGAAGACTGCATCTGGCAGGGGAAGGACTACGGCCACTCCCGCCGGCGGACCGCCTGGGACAACACGATGGACCTCCGCGAGGAGCGGGTCCGGGAACAGATCGCCGGGATCGAGCGGGAGACGGGCAGCGACTTCGGGGTGTAGCTGAACGAGGGGGAGGGGGAGCCTGGTGGAAGAGATTTACCTGACGAACGACGTCCTGGTGCGGCCGCGGACCGTGGCCGTCGACGGGATCGCGGTTACGATCGGCGAGGGCGGGACCGTCTCGCGGGAGAAGCGGAGGTGGTCGGTCGTCTGCGACCCGATGACCTTCACGGTCGAGATGGAGATCCGGTGCGAGGAGACCCGCGGCGAGGAGGAGCGCCTCCGGAACGCCGCCGTGGCGGCGCTGGTGGGCTCCGGGAAGCCGGGCGCGAAGGGGTACCGCGCCCCGAACCGGGTCGAGTACCGGGCGCTGCTCGAACAGTGCCGCGACGTCGTGGCGAAGCTGGTCTCGGAGCTGTTGCTGCCGGCGAATCCCGAGTGGACGACCGAGACCGTGAAGGCGCGCCTCTCGCCGGAGGGGATGTGGCCGATCGTAAATTTTTTCAGTCAGCGGCGGTGGTTGGAACGGGGCCAGGAGATCCCGGCTCGGGAGGCGGAGGAGCCCCCGGAGCCGAAGCCGTCACCCCGGCCGAGTACCGCCGGCGCGGAGAGCGAGGAGCCGTCCGCCGCTGGAGTCAGGTGATCGCGGCGTGGCTGTCCGAGTTCCCGGCGTACACGGCCGAGGCGGTGCTCGCGATGCCCTGGTTCCGGTTCAACAACCTGGCGCTGGCCCGGCGGCCCGAGCTGGTCGACGCCGCGGAGGCCGTGGCGGAGGCGGAGGGGATCGTGTCGCGGATGCAGCGCGAGCGGCGGCGGCTCGCGGAGGAGCCGGGCCCGTGACGGAATGCTTGCACCACTCGCTTCCGGTGCTCTGGCTCGGCGCCTGGCTGCTGCTGATCGTCGGGCTCGGCCTCCTCGCGCTCGGCCTGACTGACCCCGATCGGGGACGAGGAGCGTCCTGGAGGATCTGACCCAGCTCCTCACGCTGGACGTGCGCGTCCAGGGGGCCGAAGAGGCGGACCGGATGGTCCAGAACCTTAAGGGCCACTGGGAGGAGTTGCGCTCCGGCGGCGGCGGCGCCGGAGGGGGCGGCGGGGATCTGCCGCACAAGGCACAGCTCGGGAACCTCGACGCCGCGTTGCGGAACACGGGAACGGCGACGCGCGAGCTGGGGCAGGCGATCGACTCGCTGGCCGGCCCGCAGATCCAGGGGCTCGGGGCCGCGGCGCGGGGTCTCGAAGGGGCCCTGGACGCCGTGGCCGCCTCGTCGGGCTTGTCCGCCGGGCTGATCGTCGGGATCGGGCTCGCGGCGCTCGCGTCCGTGACGGGGCTGCTGATCCTCGGCTCGCAATTCGACGAGACCTCGGACCGGATCCAGACCGGCGCGAACGTCTCGAAGGAAGCCGTCGAGGAGATGATGACGACTTTCGGGTCGCTGATCGGCCAGATCCCGCATACCGTCACGGAGATGGGCGACGCATACGCGGCCGTCGCCGGGCGCCTGGAGGTCTACACCGGGGCGACGCTGACCGCGGAGCAGGCGACGCAGCTCGTGCGGACGGCGGCGGCCGGTGCGGCCGCGGGGAACCAGTCGCTCGCCGCGAGCCTGAACGCCTTGACGCAGATCATGATGGCGACCGGGACACCGCTCGAAGAGCAGGCTCGGCTGATGGACCAAATCTTCAACATCTCGCGCCTGACCGGGACCGGGTACGAGGCGATGGCGACCTCCCTCGGACGAATGTCGGCCCGTCTCGGCGAGGCAGCACCCGAGATGGGAGACCTGGGCGTCGCGACCGTGCTCGCGGGCGAAGCCGGACTCACGGGAGCCCGGGCGATGATGATGGTGACGGGGATGCTGACCCAGCTCGTGCGTCCGACCGACGACGCGAAGCGGGAGCTGGCGTTCCTGGGAGCCGAGTACAAGTACAACGCCGACGGGTCGATGAACCTCGTCGGGACGTTGCGTGAACTCGTGGGAGCGTTCTCCGGGCTGACGGACACTGAGCAGCGGCACGCATTGGCCGTGAAGCTGGTCGGTGAGCAATACGCGCCGATCCTGGAGAAGATCCTGAAGGCCGCGGCTCGCGACCTCGACGGCGTGAAGGACAAGGTCAACGAGACCGGGACCGCCGAGAAGGGCCTCGCGGCGCACACGGATGACCTGGCCGACAAGATGGGGCTCCTCGGGACGAGGGCGCACGCGGCCGCAGGGGCGATCGGGCAGACGTTGGCGGGTGCGCTCGTGAACGTTTCGACCGGCTTCGACGAGGCGGGCGGGCACGTCCGGGAATACGTCGATCTGCTCAACCAATTGGCGGGCTACCCGGCCTTCAAGCCCGGCAGCTCTGGCGACCACGTGCAGCAGGACTTCATCGAGCGGATCCAAAAAGGTTGGCAGTTCCTTAGCGAATACACCGGCGGCACGCCAGCGCCAGCGCCCGCGTCTGGGGGTGGCGGTGGTGCTACCGGCGGTGCACCGATGGTTCTCGACCCGGCGGCGATCCGCGCGAACGCGGACGCGATGCAGACGCTCGGGAGCGAAGGGCAGCGTCTCCACAACCTGTTCATCGACATGGCCGACTCGAAGACCCTCGGGACTACGTTCGACAAGCTGAACGAGATTTCGGCGACGACGTCCCAGCTCGCCGACCGCTGGCGGGCGGCCTTCGACCCGGAGCGGCCCGGGCTGGCGGAGGCGCGGGTCTCCCGGCTGAACGCTCTCCTCACCGAATACTCGAACGCGGTCACGGCCGTGGACAACGACCGGCGAGACGCGGCGGCCTCGGCGATCGACGCCCTGAACCGGCAGGTCGAGGCCGAGGACCGGGCGTACTCGATCGCCCAGCGGACGGAGGCGTTCGCGAAGCGCCAGGCGGAGGAGCAGAAGCGGCTCGCCCGGGAGGCGGCGGCGGCCGACGTAGGGACGGGGCTCGCCGAGGCGTGGGGGCGCGGGCTGGCCGGAGCGGACCTCGAAGAAAACCTGGCACCGGCGGCCGCGGCGACGTACTCGGCGTTTCTGGACGCGCTGGCGAAGCAGGGGACGGAGCACGCGAGCGCGGCGGGGAAGACGCTCGGGGACTCGATCAACCGGATCGGCGAGGAGGCGCGGAAGCAGGGCGTCTCCGGCTGGCAGGACTACGTGGCCCAGGCGTTCGACATCGCGGACGCGATCCGGCGGGGCGAGCCCGAGGCGACGGGGGCGATGCGGGACCTCCTGGCCGGGCTCTCGAACGAGCTGCGGGCGGCCGAGTTCTCGAAGGCGTGGGGCGAGGAGAGCGCGCGGAACACGCTCGCGGCGACGAAAGAGGAGGCGGGGTACCAGCGGACCCTCGCGGACGAGGCGAGGCGGTGGGCGGAGGCGTACGACTCGGCGGCGCAGTCGCACAGGGAGGCGCTGGAGAACCTCCGTCAGACGCGCTCCGAGCAGGACGACTTGAACTCGGGGGCCGACCTGTACGCCGACAACCTGCGGCTGATCCGGCAGAGCTGGGAGGACATCGACCACTCGGCGCAGCAGGCGCGGGAGACCGCTCGGAACATGACGAGCGACTCGCGGTCGGAGCGGGACGCGGGGATCGCGGCGGGGCGCGAGCAGGCGAGGATGGCGCGCGATCACCAGGAGCGCCTCGACGAGATCCGCAAGAAGGGCGGAGCCAGCGCGGGGGAGCAGACCGCGGCGGAGAACGAGAGCTATCAACGCTCGCTCCGGAACTTCCGCGAGCAGCAGAACTTCGCGCAGCAGGACCGTCAGCGGCGGGTCTCCGATCGGGCGGCCGACCTGGCCGACACGTCGAAGTTCCACGACGAGGACCTCGGGAAGACGCGCGACCGCCAGGAGCAGGAGACGGGGTGGACGCGGTCGAACCGGGACGTCCAGATGGACGCGCGGGACCGGCTGGCGACGATGCACGCGCAGCAGGCCGAGGCGCGGGCCCGGGAGCGGGCGGACCTGACGGTGATCCGGAGCATGGCGGCGGACTGGGAGCGGCACGAGCGGTCGATCCTGGACACGAACCTGGCGATCGAGGCGTCACTGCTGCGGATCGCGGCGGCGAAGGGGGTCAGCTCGGAGGAGGCGCTCCGGGCGCTCGGGTACGAGAACCTGACGGAGGCCTATCCGCGGACGCCGGGCGGGGCGGCGCCGACGCCGGGGCACTTGCTGACGCAGCGGGACGAGGAGATGCGGACGCTGGAGCAACAAAGGCGGTTGGTGAGCCAGGGCGGGGCCGGGGCCTCGGCCGAGGGCCTGACCGTCGGCGCGGGGAGCGGAGGAGCCGTCGGGGAGATCACGATCTCGGCGCTGAACATCAACGCGCCGCTGATCGGGCTCGGGACGGACCTCCCGGGGCTGCTGCGCTGGCTCGGGCGCGGGGTCGCGCAGGGGATCGCGGAGCACGCCCTGCCGACGGGCGGTCGGTGACGCTGATGGTTGAGGCGCGCGGAGAGGCGCTCCGGGGGCCGCTTTCGGCCGGCCGTGGCTATCCCCCTCCCGCCGGGCCCCGGAACGCTCCGGAGGGTCTCTCCGCGCGCCTCAGCGAACCCGGGCGGGAGAGCTGAGCCGTGCCGCTGATCCGGAGTTTCCTGCTGGGGCCGGACGACCCGTCCGCGATCGAGATGATCCGGGACGGCGAGACGATCGTGCAGCAGCAGGCGGACGTGCCGAACTTCGGGGTGACGATGCGCGTGCGGCGGAACGCGCCGGCCGGGCAGCGGAGCGGGATCCTCTCGTACTCGGAGAAGACGTCGGTCGTGCTGCCGTTCACGCTGGTGTTCACGCGGGGGAACTCGCTGACGGCGGCCCAGGAGGATTACGACGCCGTGGCCGCGGTGTTGACGGACGCGGAGCGGTACTGGACGCGGGCGACGGGGACGCAGGTCTTCGCGAGGCGGCGGTTCAACGATCAGGCGGCGTACCGGTACTGGACCGTGATCCGGGGCGAGCTGTACGAGAGCGAGCACGGCTTCCCGGAGGCCTGGGGCTGGATCGTGGCGACGCTGCGGCTGCACTGCTGGGAGGGGCAGGTCTCGTGACCGAGTCCGCCGGGCCGCCGCTGGTGATCCGCGACTCGTCCGACCTGGCGCGCGAGCTGAAGCGGCAGCTCGTCCGGCTGAAGGCGGCCCGGGGGGCCGCCGACGTGGCGCACCAGGAGTTGATGGTGCAGCAGGCGATCGCGCAGGAGGCCGGGGCGCGGGTGGAGCAGTTGGAGAAGGCGTTGGTCGACGCGATCCGGGCCGAGGTGGAGATCATGGGCGCCGAGCCGAGCTGATGCCGATCTTTCCGCAGGAGCCGGCGCGGATCATCTTCATCCCGGGGATGAACGGGCTGACGCTCGGGCCGGTGGCGCTGACGCAGGACCCGCCCGAGGAGGTCGAGCCGACCGCGGGGCCGAACCTCCTGATCGTGGGCGGGCTGGCGGGCGACGACGACCTGGCCCGGTCGCTCGTGCCGTGGACGGGCCGGGCGTATAACATCGTGGCGCGGGACGCCGCCCGGGTCGAGTGTTGGGGCCCGTTGACGAGCGTCGCGCGGAGGCTGTTCTGGGCGGAGCGGGCGAGGTAAACAGCCGTCAGTAGGCGGCTTTCCGGTTAACCCCGGAGGGCCACTAGTTCAGGGAGCCGGTTTACGGCGGCTCGGGAAATATTGAGGGAGGCATTCCAGTCAGCGTTCAGGGTAAGGCCGCAGGCGCAACAGATGAACTCGGCTTGACTCCGGCGGTTGGCCTTCTCGCAGTGGCCACACGCGGAGCACGTCCGGCTCGTGTTGCGGGGATCGACCAGCACTACCGGAACGCCCGAGAGGCGAGCCTTGTACGCGACGAAGCTGCGAAGCTGAAAGAACGCCCAGCCCGAGTGACGCGCGCGCTGGGAATGCCGAACCGTCGTCCGCGAGCGAATCCCCGTCAGGTCTTCCAGGGCGATCCCTCGCTTCGTGTCTTTGGCTCGCGTCACCAGTTCCTTGCTGATTACGTGGTTCGTGTGGGCTCGGAAGCGCGCCTCGCGACCGGCTTTTCGGCGGAGGCATTTCTTCGCCCCTTTGGTCCCGCGCTGTTGCAGGCTCGCCCGAGCGCGGGCATACCGCTTGCGGATGTGCTCGACGGTGGCTCCCGAATAAGTGTTGCCGTCGGAGTCGGTCGCCAGGTTGACGATGCCGAGATCAACGCCGAGAAACTCCTCAACTATGCCCGGCGGCGGCTCGTCAACATTGACGGTAGCGAACAGGTACCATTCGCCCTCGCGGTAGACGAGATCGGATTCTCCCTGACGCGCGGCAAGCATCGCTCGTTGGCGTTCTCCGCAGACGAAGGGGATGGTCACCCGACCGGCAGTGGTCCAGATCGAAACGGTGGAGTGATCGAGACGCCAACGCAGAATGCGATCATCGAAGGCGATCGACCCGTGCGGGCGGAAGAGGCGTCGCGTTCGCCGGTCAAGCTTGTAAGCATCGGCTACCTTGGCGATCAACCGCACGACTACCTGAGCCGTCAGGCCGAACGCGTCCTTTACCGAGTGATAGGTCAACTTGTGGATGGCATACTGACCGAAGGTCTGCGCGTTCCAGGCCGTCTGGCTGACCTGATTGGCTGCGCGGTTCGCGGTTTCCAGCGTCGAAAGGAGCGCGTATGCCTGTTCTGGAGCGGGCTGGAGTTTGACCGCGACAGTCAGCTTCATACGCCTACTCTATCAAATATGGAAGCGTGTCCATGACGGCGCGGGAGCGGCGGAAGCGGGCGCCTCGACGTCCGAAGTTCTGGGATCGCTGGTCCGCGGAACGGTACCTGCTGAAGGTGATCGCGCAGACGCCCGAGTTCGGCCGCCTGGTCGCGGACCTGGTGAGCCGGGAATGGGTGAAGGGGAGCCGGCCGTTCGCGCCGGGCGACGTCCTTCGCCTGAAGGGGTCGCCGCCCGATCGGAACGACGCGCGGCTCGTCGACCTCGACGACCTGGACGGGCGGTGGGCCCGCGCGGGAGGAGTTCGTGCCGGAGGACGATGGGACGGTCGTCTGGAACTCGCCCGTGCTGCTGATGCCCGAGTCGAACTGAGCCGGGAGGGGGTTGAGGAATGGCGAACACGCAGCCGGTCTTCGAGCTGACGCCGGTCGACTGGATCGTCCAGGTCTCGGCCGCGAACTCGGCGCTGAACGGGACCGGGACCATCTCGGACCTCGGGACGGGCGGGACGAGCGGGACGCGGATCGACGCGATCCGGGTGCACGCCGCGACGGTCACGACGGCCGGGATGGTCCGGATCTTCGTGAAGTCCGGGGGGACGTCCTACCTGGTGAAAGAGCTGCCGGTCTCGGCCGTGACGCCCTCGGCGACGCAGGACGCCTTCGAGCGGGAATGGGTCCGGAACGACGGGCTCCCGGTCGTGCTGCTCTCCTCGGGCCAGATCCTCCAGGTCACGACCGAGAAGGCGGAGACCTTTAACGTGCAGGCGATCGGGGGTGACTACTGATGACCGAAGTGCCGGCGCCGCCGCTGCCTTCGTACGGACTCGGCCGCGTGATCGAGCCGGACGTCCGCGACGGCGATTACCCGTTCGGCCTGGTGATCCCGCAAGCGTTCCCGAAGATCAAGCGGCGCCAGTGGCGGCGGAACGTCTGGCTCGATCAGGGACGGACCTCGGAATGCGTCGGTTACGGGAGCCGGCTGCTCCTGTGCATGACCCCGGTGCCGGTGCCGCTCGACGTCGGCCCGTCGGCTCAGGACATCTACATGCTGGCCACGGAGATGGACGACGACCCGAACAACACCCACGACCCGAACAGCGGCACGAGCGTCAGGGCCGGGATGCGAGCCCTCCAGCAGTTCGGGCGGGTCGGCTCCTACGTGTGGGCCAGCTCGTCGGACGAGGTGGCGAATTGGATTCTGCGACACGGGCCGGTGGGGCTCGGCATCCAGTGGCACGCCGGCATGGACCGGCTCGACGCCGACGGGTACGTCCACCCGACCGGGCCGATCCGCGGCGGGCATTTCCTGATCGCCTACGGGACCGACACGGTGACCCGCACCCACCGGCTGGCCAACTCCTGGCGGGATTGGGGGCTGGGGGGAGATTGCCTGTTGACTTACGACGACCTCGACTGGCTGCTGGAGCACGACGGCGAGGCGGTGTCGGCGACGGAACGGAGGATCAGGCTATGACCGAGGAACAGCGCGCGGCCCACGAGCGCGGGGTCGAGCAGATCGAGGCGGGCCAGACGGTCGAACTGGCCGCCCTGAAGCGGCAGGCGCGGCCGTGGATCTTCCCGGCCTCGATCGAGCGGGTGGTCGACGGGGACACGGTGATCGCGTCGCTCGACCTGGGCCTCGGGGCCTCCTGGAGGGGCCGGCTCCGGCTGGCGCGGATCGACACGCCCGAGGTGGTCGGCGCGGATCGGGCGAAGGGCCTGGAGGCGACGAAGGCGGCGCACGCCTGGATCGACGAGAAGCGGAGCCGGGCGCCCGACGGGAAATGGCCGTTCATGATCGCGACGTCGAAGATGGACGAATACGGGCGCTACCTGGCCGAGGTCATGCCGACCGACGGGACCACGTCGCTGAACGATTGGCTCCTGACGAACGGGCACGCCGTACCCTGGCCGAAGCCTCCGGCGCCGGCGGCGAGCTGAGCCGTGCAGTTCTACCGGCTGCCGCCGACGATCGCCCCGACGTCGCGCCTCGCGGGGGTGTGCCGGGCGCCGATCCTGACGGCGAACGCGAACGACTGGAGCCCGGACGGGCTGGCGGGGGCGAACATGCTCCTGGTCTCGTCGGACGCCTCGCGCGACGTGACGGGGATCGCGGCCGGGGCGCCGGGCCAGATGCTCGCGGTGATGAACGAGGGGAGCCAGGACGTCGTGCTGAAGAACGCCTCGGGCTCCTCGCGGGCGGAGAACCGCTTCGCGCTGGGGGCGGACCTGACGCTGGCGGGCGGGCACGGCGCGCTGCTGGTGTACGACCCGATCGGGCTCGTCTGGCGCTGCGTGGGGGACCATTGAGCGATCTTCCCGCGGCCGCCGCTGGCTCGACGAGCAGCGTGAACCCGCCGCACCTGAACGAGCGCATCGAAATGCGCTCCTACAAGCGCGCCCGCGGGCCAGAGCCCGTCTTCGTCTGGGATCAGCGGTATCCTGGCGGTGCGCTCCTGCATCGCGTCCAGCGGCGACGGGATCTCCTGCGCGCGATCAGAAACCAGGAGAGTCTCCGCTCGCACGCCGAGGCGTCCGGCCTGTCCGCCCGCGTGGCCGCCTGCGAGCGAGCCATCGCCGCTGATCGAGCCCGCATCGCGCGACTGGACGCGTTCGGAGAACGCTGTTGACGAGAGAACTGGAATGGACGCCGGATCTCGACCTCGGGGACGAGCACTGGCTTCAATTCACGAGCTGGGTGCCCGACCGCGAGCTGAACCCGCAATTCGCGGATCTGCCCGACGTCGAGCGGTTCGGGGCGGTGATCGCGCACCGCAAGGAGAACGGGATCATCTGCCAGGGCGGGATCGTGTTCGACGGCGAGGCGGCGAGGCGGACTCAGCCGAATCAGGCGCGGTGGACGGTGGAGAATTGGGACCCGTTGACGGTCTCGCCGTCGCTGCTTTGCGGTTGCGGCGATCACGGATTCATCCGCGGCGGCAAGTGGGTGCGCGCGTGAGAGCCCGTCAGCGCGGCGGGCCTGGGGCCGTGGGTGTTGGGACCCGAGCGGGTGCCGGAGGGGCGGAGAGCGCCTCCTGGCGCGTCTGAGGCGGTTCTGTGCCCGGGCCTGACTACGGACTGCCGGACGACATCCTCGTCGCGGTCGGAGGCCAGGGCCAGGGCCCGAACATCAACTACCGGGCGGGCGACTGCTCGCTCGCCTTCTCCAAGGGCGTGACCGGCGAGCTGGACGCGCGGTGGGTCGCTCCGCTCTCGTACGCCCAACTCCAGAGCCCGACGACGCTGTACGCGGCGCTCCCGGCCCTCGGGGCGCGGGTGTCGCTCCGGGACCTGGTCGGATCGTTCTGGGTGGGCCGGGTCTACTCGGTCGAGCTGGTCCTGTGGCTGGGGTCCGCCTCGCTGAGCGTGACGGCGCAGGGGTTCGGGGCGGGGCTGGGGGACAAGCGGTTCGGGAATCAGACGAACCCGGACACGGAGGGGCAGATTCCGCCGGCCGTGACCTTCCCGAAGGGGATGCAGACCGGGGAGATCATGGCGCGGGCGATCTCGCTGCTCGGGAACAACGTGTTCTGCGACGGGTCGGTGAACTCGATGGGCCAGCCGCTCCCGGAGACGTCGCGGGACTTCCGCGGGCACTCGGCGTTGGACGTGATCAACGAGTACATCTACACGACGGGGGCCTCCACCTGGGAGGTCCTCGGCGACGCCATCGGGCAGCCGATCTTCAAGCTGCGGACGAAGGCCGCGAACGGGACGGTGGTCGGGTCCATGCCCCTCATCGGCGCCGACGAGGGGATCAAGCTGAAGTGGGAGTTGAACGCCGTCGAGAACGCGTGCGGGGTGGCATGGCGGGACTCGAACCAGCACGACCTCCCGCAGGTCGAGATCCTGAACGACGCGACGCTGCAACACGCGTGGCCGCTCGGGCTCGGGGCGAACCTGGTCCGCATGAAGTGGGTCGACGGCGGGAACGCGGTCCGGAGCCGGTCGGCGGCGCAAAGCCTGGCGCAGCAATACCTGACGAACGCCGACGGGATCGTGCCGGTCGACGGCTCCGCCTCGATCTCCTGGGACCGCGAGCGGCTGACGTTGGGCGGGAACGACATCCCGCCGTGGCGGATCCCGGCGAACGCGCGGCTCCGCGTGCAGAACGCGCCGACCTGCCTCGGCTACCTCGTCTCGAACGATTACCTGATCGTGAAGGTGGACTGGAACACGGACGAGGCGAAGGCCGTCTGTTCGCTCGGCCAGTTCCAGAGCGGGGCGCGGTCCTTCCGTATGCTGATGAACGAGGGGAACGCGAAGCTGGGCTACGCCGAGCCGGGGGTGCAGAACGCGGTCGACCTCCAGTCGACGATCGAGAAGAGCTCGCCCGGCGGGTACCCGGCGCTCGACCTCGGGAGCGGCGCCTCCTCCTGGAACGAGGGGCGGGTGCCGACCGATCAGACGGCGGTCCGGGTGAACCACGCTGGGGTGCCGATCAACCTCGGGAACCGGCAGACCGTGATCCCGGTCGCGAACGTGGCCCGGTTCTTCATCTGGCCGTACAACTGCTACATCATGAAGATCACGGTCGTGAGCTACCCGCCGACCCTGATCCCGGGCACGCCGCCGACGATCCGGACGCGGCTCCGGAAGTGCAAGATCAATCAGTGGCCGGCGGGGTTGACGGAGTTCGTGAACACGCAGTACACGAGCCTGATCGGGGCCCTGACGGTGGAGACGCCGCCCGACTTCCTGGCCGTGCGGATGGAGCAGGGGGAGCTGGTGGCGCTCGACGTGACGGAGAACGACGCGGCGGACAACCTGCTGATTCAGCTCGACGTGACGAAGGATCCCGACGAGGCGCACCGGGTCGTGACGGCCGGACAGACGCGGTTCCTGAACGACAAGGAAACATGAAGATCACCCGGCTCGGACCTCGCCTGGATCGGGTTCGCGTGGGGCCTGGGGATCGCGGCCGTCGTGCTCGCGTCCTCGATGCCGACGTGGGTCCTGATGGGGGGCGGCCGGTGAGCGCGATCGAGGGGGAGGGCTGAATGTCCGGAGTGTGCGTGCGCGGTCGGTTCCGGATGGGGACGGGCGGCCTGAACCTCGCGACCGACACGATCAAGGCGCTGATTTACGACACGACCTCGTCGATCCCGATCGAGCCGGGGAAGCCGAACCTCGCCGCGTACACGACCCTCGGGCGCTTCGACGGGAGCGGGTACGCGGACGTGCTCGTGACCGGGCTCTCCGTCGAGGAGGACGTGCCGGGGAATCAGGTGAAGTGGGCGACGGCGACGGTGCACTTCCCGTCGGTCGGGCCCGGGACGAACCTGATGGCCGGGGTGCTCTTTTACAAGTTCGTGGCGAGCGACGCCGACTCGGAGCCGATCGAGTGGGTCGACCAGTTCTTCCCGCGGGGCGCGAACGGGGGCGACGTCGACGTGCCGGTGCCCTCGGGCGCGATGGTGTGGTGAGGGAGCGGGAGCGGGAGCGGCCCGTCCTCCTCCGCTACCTGGTGAGCGATCGGCGCCTGACGATCCACGACCGCGAGCGCGGGGCGAGCTGCCCGCTCGGGGTGCCGCGGACGATCGACCGGGCGGTGGACTGGGCCGAGATGGTCGAGCTGAAGGGGCGCGGGTACCGGGAGTGCCCGCACTGTTTCTTCCCGGGCCCGCTCGACGAGTTCGGGCTCGACCGCCGGAGGAACTGAGCTGACCTCCCTCATCGGGGTCGACGGCTTCAACATCATCTACGTCTTCCGCCTGCCGGCCGTGGTCGACGGCTCCTGGAACATCGGCGACGTGCAATTGATGAGGGTCCCGCTGCTGGATTTTCCGACGGTGGGCTGGAGCCGCGCGGGCCAGACGGCGCTCGCGCCGAACAAAGCCGACGTCGTCGGCTTCCCGTCCGCCTGGACGGCGGACGGCGGGGCGACGTGGGAGGTCGCCGATCCGTCGGGGCCGTTCGTGGGGCTGGGGCTCCCCGGGGACTGGATCGTCAACGACGAGGACGGATCGTTCGTGGGCTTCTACGATCGGGTCGGGTACGACGCAAGCATCGGCCGATCGGTGGACCACGGAAAGAGCCAGCAGACCATCGTGCCGAGCGCCTACGCGGCGATGGTTGCTCCGTTCGACCTGCAACAGTTCGGCAACGTTTACCAGACGTTGAGGACCGACAAGGGGAAAATTTGGATCGCCGGGGGGACGTTTCAGCCGTACGACCCTGACCTCTTCTACTCTCCTGGTCCTTATCAGGTCCGCGCCGTGGTCCGCGACGACCAGGGCGTCGTGTCGGCGGTGAACGACGCGGCGATCGACAACGACCCGCCGCGATACCTGGCCGGTGTGGCCGACGATTACTTTGACATCGCTCCCGGCGAGACGGTTCCGCTGGCGCTCTCGCAGCTATACATCCCGCCGCGGGGATTCGCGGAGACGGTCGCGCCGGTGAGCACCTACACGCCGCTGGCGACGGCATTCCGCAACTACCCGCATGGGCTGTGGCAGGTGTACGTCCGCACCGCGGTCGCGGCGCCTCACCCCTCGATAGATGTGTCGATCACCATCAGGTTCCGAGACAGCACAGACGATGTGGTGGTGTGGGAGGTCACCTGCGTTGGGAACACGCTGCGCGGGCCCGGCGACCCGCCGATGAATGGCGGTAACGACATAGACAACATGAACGCGATCGACGTGATCGGTTTCATGACGTGGAAGGAGGACCACGTCTACGTCGTGGAACTGACGAACAACAACGGCTACCCGGTGACGGTCGCGGCGACGAGCTGGAACGTCACGATCCAGTTCCAGGAACTCCTGCCTGTTCTCTATGGTGTGTCCTCTGACCTGGTGCACAAGACGGGCCGCATGGGCATCTACCGCACCGCGCTGGTTTTTGGGGGCACGAACGCCTATCGAGAAGACGTCGGTCCCCAGCCTGACGCCGGGGGCTCGCTCTCGTTGACCAGGCCGGGAGTCGATTACGAGTACGTTGAGCGTGCCTTTTGGCTGGTGAACACAGACGTGGGAACGATCGAATCGAAGGACCAACAGGCGATCTTCGGGCGCGAGCCGATCGCGTGGCTCGGAGCGATCACGCCGACGCGCTGGGTGGCCGTGACCTATCGGCCCGGGCAGCCGTTGTTGGTCTCGGTGTGGCTGAGCCTCGACGGTGGGGGGAGTTGGGCTCGGAAGCTGGGGCCCGGCGGTGCTGGCCTGACGAACGCGGACACGAACAGCCTCGGGGACGAGGTCCGCGTGGTGGTCAATTACGAGGAGGACACGGAGGACGTGGCGATCGTGGGAATCGTTCCGGGGTGGATCTGGATCTCGCGGAACGCGGGGATCTCCTGGCAGTCCATGTTCGTTCCGGTCGACGCGGGCCATGACGGTCCGATCGTCGACGTTGCGTTCCTGTCGGCGATGCGCGATGCCGACGACGCCTGGGTCGCCATGATCTGACTACACGCGCGCCCGGGACGACAGTCCCGGGCGCGGTTGCCACGCTCGGCCGCTGAGCTACCGCGCTCCCGGTGTGCCGCGAGAGCGGGGCGGGGAGTCGAACCCCGCGTGCCTCGGCCGCCGACAATTGTAAGGGCTGTTCCCGCCCGTTCGGGACTGCTATAACAGGCGCATGGACGAGGGGCACGTTCCAGCGCGCGCCTGGGCGTTCGGATCGGCGAACCAGCCGTCCCGGCTGCCGCTCAACCTGCGCGTCGATCAGGACTGCGAGTTCTTGCGATTCGCGCCCGACGAGCTGGCGACGAACTACGCGCGCGGCCTCGTGCGGATGCCGAACCCGGCGACGTACGCCGTGGCGAGGCGCGGGGCCCGGGTGGCGGAGCGGTTCCACGGACGGGCGGCCGCGGCCCGCTTCCGGGAGACGATCGAGCGCGAGCTGGAGCGGGCGCTCCTCGAACCGATGGACTGGGACGTGAAGGGGTCGTCCTGAGCGCAATAAGCGACCTGTTGCAGGCTGCCGGCTCGACGCTCCCGCTCCTGGTCGTCGCCGCCGTCTTCTCGGTCCTGATCTCGGTCCTCGGCTACTTCGGACGCGGCTGGATCGAGGACCGACGGGCGGGGGCGAGCCGGAAGGCGGAGTCGGCCGCGGCCGCGTACGAGGCCGCGGACGAGGCGACGGCGCTCGTGAAGATTGAGAACATCAAGGATCTCGCCGCCTTTCGCGCGGAGTTGTGGGAGCGGGTGGAGCTGTTGGAAGGACGCGCGACGCAGTTGCAAAAGGACTCCGACGAACGGCTTCAGCAGGCCGAGGCGAGGCACGCGGCCGACCTCGCCAGAGAGGTCGCCGACCACGCGCAGGAGCGAGCGGCCGAGGCGCGCCGGCACGAAGAGCAACTGCTCGCGCTGCGGGAAGAGAACGCGAACTGCAAGGAGTCTCTCGCCGTGCTCAGGATTGATCTCGTGGCCTGGCAGCACCGCGCCGCGCAGTTCGCCGACATGATGGCCGCCGCCGGCCAAGTGCTGAGACAGCCCGTCGAGGAGGAGGAGGGCGTCGTTGCAAGCACCTGAGTACGAGGCGCGGATCGCGGAGCTGGAAGCGCGGCTCACCTCGGTCGAAGACGCGGCACGGATCGACCGAGAGTTGCTGAACCCGCTCAACCAGGCCATGCTCGACACGTTCGTCCGGATGGTCTTGAAGACCAACCCGATCAACGAGGAGGAACGGGCCACGCTGGAGATGATCCGCAATGACGTGGGCGCGGCGCCGATCGAGGCGCTTTACATCGGGCTGCACGCCGCGGAGCGGGAGTTGATGGAGGCGAAGCTGACCGACGTCGAGCGCACGGCGTACGTCTCGGTCCTGTTGATCCTGCGGGCCCAACTCCGACTCCGGGGCGCCTACGTGGAGACGGACGAGGTCGCCGTCGCCGCCGCGCTGGAGGCCGCCGACCGGGCCGGCCGCGTTCAAGGCTGAGCATGGACGCTTTACCAGCAGCGCCCGCTGACGATCTGGAGAATGTGGTGCTCGGTCACTCCGTACTCGGCCGCGAGGAGCCGCTTGTTGCTGGCACGGGAAGATGGGTGGCTGTAGCGTGCTCTGATCTCCGCGACCTGTCGCTCGGTGAGTCTCGCCATCGGGTGCCGTTCGCCTATTCGGTTGCGTCCCTTCGCCGCCATGTCGGCCATGTTGTCCGCCGGCGTTCCCAGGAACAGGTGATCGGGCCGAACGCACCTGCGATAGGTGACGTCGTCGACCGGGTAGCGCTCGTCGCAGCGGTGGCAAACGCAGAGCCCGTCCGGGATCGGGCCGTGGTGGAGTTCCCAGGAGAAGACGTGGGCTCCAACGTTGCGACCAGCGGCGGCGACCCAGAAGGCTCCGTAGCCAACGTCGAAAATCCCGCCCGTGTAGAGCCAGCAGCCATCCTGGTCGGCCGACTTCTCGACCTTGATCCAGAAGCGGTCGACCGTCCGAGCCCGCGCGTAAGCCGATTTGCAGGCTCGATTGCAGAACTTGCCGCGGCCGCTGGCGAGGCGGTTAGCCTCGGTTGGGAAGAGGGCCTCGCAGTGGAGGCAAGTAGACTGAAGGGGCATCGGAACCTCCCGCAGTTCGGGTGCCATCCCCCGGCCGGTTACCGCCGGCGCGGGGGCTTTTGTATGCGGAGGTTTTACCCGAGTGGAGGGAGTGACCCCATGACCATTTCGCTGTTCCTGATCTTCATCGCGCTCATTCTGGCGATCCTCGCCATCCTCCCGCCGATGCGCAACTACTTCTTGCTCAACGCGGCGGTGCTCTTCCTCTGCGTCGCGCTGATCCTGGAGAGCGGGTTCGTTCATGCGTGAGGCCTGGGCGTAAGCCGCCGGCTGTTGGGGAGGGAGGGGGGTGATGCTGGATCTCCTCGCTTCCGCCCTGCCCTCTATCGACTGGGGCGGGCTGCACGCGCAAGTGGCGACCGCCGGGGCGCAGATCGTGAACTCGCCCGCCGGCCCGGCGCTCGACACCGCGAAGGACGGGGTTTTCGGCGGGAGCATCGCTCGGGTCCTGACCGACGCGTTTCACGCCGCCTGGGGCGGCCACCCCAGCGATCCGACGAAGCGGCCGCCGACGTGGATCCTGATCGTCGCCCCGCTCGTCTTCGGAACCGTCGGCGTCGGCCTCGCGCTGGCGATGAAGGGCATTTCTCCGTTCGACCTGAGCGGGATCGCCTACGCGCTCGGGATCGGCACGACGACGGCCGGGCCGATCGCCGTCACGACGGCGACCACCTCGAACCTCGCGCAGACGGGCAATCCGACCGTGGCGCTCCCGAATGCCGCCGTGGACGCGATCGTGATGACGACGCAGCCGCCGCAGGGCGAGGTGGAGCCGGTGGGAACCGCGGCGTCTCCCCCACCCGCCGCCGAGCCCCAGAGCGCGCCGCCCGCGCTCCCTCAGCTCGACCCTCCTCCGTCCTCGGCCCGTCCCGACGTCGGCGCGTTCGCGGTCGCCCGACGGCCGGCCCTGCCTCGGCTGCGTCCCGCCGGCCCTCTGCCCTGGCACCGATGAACGCGCTATGGGACGTGTTTCCAAGTTTTCCGATGGACGATGGCCGCGATTCCCTCTGGTGTGATGCCGTAGCTCCTTCCCAGAGAGGCGAAGGAGCTACCCGAAGCTGCCAGCGTACGGATCGTTACCACATCCGATTCGTTGAACCGTGTTCGCCAATGAGCGACGCCTACCTGTGTCAATCTTTCCGGATGAACCCGAGATCCGTTGCGGTCACCACGAGCGAGGGTGTCCGGGTGGACATGAGCACCGGATCGCCCCTTCGTTGCCATGTCGAGGGAGTTGTCAAGGGCTGTCCCGAGGAACAGGTGGCCCCAGCGTGGCAGGTCACGGCCACCGACAACATAGATTCCGTGCTCATCGTTGCGAACACAAGTACGACAGTCACATACGTGAAGAACCATCCTATCGGGTGGAATAGGTTCTCCGGAAGCCATCTCCCAGGCAATACGGTGCGCAGTTCTCTGCGGAGGTCTGGCCCGACGGCCGACGTACACACGGCCATACCCCTTAGATGTGTGATCGCCGAGCCAGTTCCAGCATGGCCCATATTGGGCTTGGATCAGTGGGCCATTCCTATCGACGTGCGCCCAAAAGTAATCAAGGGAAGGGATTTGGGGAATAGTAGACTTGGGATGCATCGGAACCTCCAGTGTTCTGGTGCCAAGGGGCGGGCTGCCGTAAACAGCGCCGCCCCTTATTTTACCGCTCAACCGGATAGCTAAGATGGCTATTAGCCCGCCAGACGGCTTCATTCCGGACCCAGCGAACCCGGGCTGGTGGGTCAACCCCGCCCTGGACGTGATGAAGGGCGAAGCCTGGTGGCAGGAGCCGCCACCCGGTTTTGACTGGGATCCGAACTGGCCTGGCTGGGCACTGAGGATCGGCGGCGATCCCATGAACCCGGTAGACTGGTGGGCAGATGCCAGCGTGGCAAAGCCGTCGCCGGTCCGCGACTACTGGACGGTCGACGAGGTGGCGCAAGCCGCCCAGGTGACCGGCGCGAACGGGCCGAACGTCGAGGCGAACTGGCCGCTGATCGCCGACGCGATGGCCGCGTGGGAGATCGCCTCGACGCTGGTCGGCGTCGGGATCATCGGGACGATCGCCCAGGAGAGCGGCAGCTTCGCCCCGGTTCGGGAGGCCTGGTGGCTCTCCGAAGCGCAGCGGAACGCGTACTACGCGGACACCCGCCAGCACGCGCCGTATTCGGGCGGCCCGCAGTACCACGGCCGGTGCTTCGTCCAGTTGACGCACGTGGGGAATTACCAGGCGGCCCAGGACGCGATCAACGAGCGCATGGGGTGGGGCCTCGACCTGGTGGGCGATCCCGACCAGGCGCTCGACCCGAACGTCGCGGCGCACATCATCTGCTGGTACTTCGCCCTGAAGGGGCTCGTCCCGTTCTGCGAGGCGCAAGCGTGGCCAGAAGTTCGTCGGAGGGTGTGGGGCGGAACGGGAGATACCGTAGGAATAGGGAAGTTGCAATTTGCAGCCGCGCGTTTAATCCCTCTGGCCCAAGCGAGAGGATTCCTCTAGGCATCCTTCCAGTGTTCCCGCCGCACTACTTTGGCGATATTCCCTTCGGTTGTGCCGAAGCGTTCGGCGAGATCAGCGTAGGTAACGACGCGCTTCTGATGGGCCGCGCGAATCTCACGAACCTTTTCTACGGTCAGAGCGGCATTCCAGTGATGCTCGCCTATCATGCTCGGCCCTCGCGCACGGCCCTTGCTTTCCTTGTCGAGATGGTTGTCCCGCATCGTCCCGAGGAATAGGTGACCAAAGCGGGGGAGGAGGATACCCCCGACCTCATAATAGCCATGCTCATCGTTCCGTACACACGGAGGATGATCGCAGGTGTGGCAAACCTCGAATCCGGGAGGGACTGGTTTACCCGTCGCCAATTCCCAAGCAACATGATGAGCGAGTAACTGACTTCTCTTCCCGTTACTTAGGCGACCATAGCCTTTGTTAGTGAAGTTGCTTAGCCACGGCCAGCAGCCATCCGTTTTCTGCACGTGAGCCCAGAAGCGCTCTCTCACGCTGGTGAGCATGGTCTCATGGCGCGCGGTAGAGCCGCACGAGCGGCAACAGAAGCGCCCGCCGCCTTTTCGCACTTGGGCAGCGTAGACATGAAAAACCGCTCCGCAGTATTCGCAGGAGCGGTCGAACGACTTATCATAGTTTGGCACGTCGAACCTCAACTTCGGTGTGCTCGCCCTCCGGTCGTTTGCATCCGGCCGGGGGGCCTCTTTATTTTAGCGCGCGGGTTCGCGTGATCGGACCCGATGCTGGTATCCTGACGGCCGAGAGAGGTCCCACCCGCTCTCGTCGTCGCTCCCGGCCTCCGCGCCGGGGGCGACGCCTGTTTTAGAACGCCTCCTCGGAGAGCGGCGCCTCGATCCCGAACCGCCTCGCGTTCTGGCGCGGGACGCCTCCGATCCGCTATCGTGGGGCTATCACGCCTGGAGGTGAGCGATGCGAGAAGTGCGGGTGGTCGAGGAGGTCGACGCGCGGCCGAGCTGCTGGAGGTGCGGGGCCCCGACGTCATTGCGGGCGCCGGCGCTCTGCCCGGGCTGCTGGCGGGTGCCGTCGCGGTGCGACTGCGAGCCGCGGGCGGTGCCGAGGTGACGGCCGAGGACGCGACGAGCGCGATCCTGGGGCTCGCCGAGCTGCGCCGGGCGGTGACGGCGGCCGAGTACCGTCTGCGGGTCCAGGAGCGCCGCTGCGAGGCTCTGGAGGCGCTCGTCGAGCAGCGGGCGTACGAGGAGGCCGCGAGAGGCCGGCCGCCCGACGCGAAGGGGCACCCGCTGGGGGCGAACGCCGAGGATCGGGAGCGGGCCCTCGCGCTCGCGCTGCGGGCGGACGCCGAGTACCAGCGGGCGGTGACCGTGGCGGACTCGCTGCGGGCCGAGGCGGCCGAGCTGAAGACGGAGCTGCAAATCGTGATCGACGGGCAGGACCTCGTCCGGCGCTCGGGGCGGAACGCGCTCGCCGTGGCGCTGCTGTTGCAGGCCGGGGTGAGTGTGCGGATCAAGGACTCGGGCGAGATCGTGCTCCCGGTGGGCGAGCTGCTGGCGCCCGAGGAGATGGGATGAAGTGGCTGGCGCTGGTCGTTCTGGCGGTTCTGGCGGTTGGCCTGATCGTGTACTGCTCCGTCGCGACCCTGCGGCCGGTTCGGTATCCGTCGGCGGACACGGACCGTCAGATCAAGACCTGGCTGCGGACGCCGGCGGCGGTGTACACGCGGGGGCCAGGATGAAGGCGACGGTCGCCGTCGGCATGGCCGCGGTGGTCGCGCTCCTCCTGGCCGTGCTGCAAGTGGGGCCTAACGTCGAGGCGGGGTATTGGCCGCTGGCCGCCCTCAACGTGGCGACGATCGCCGCCTCCGTGGGCGCGCTCGTCCTGGTCGTGCTGGCGGCGCGCCGTCGGGTGCCGCCAGGGTAAACTTGCATCGCGCCCCTCCGCGGGCGATTCGTGCCGGGAACGGGCCCGGCCTTTTCGAGGGAAGGCATTCGAGCTGGTCTATACGGCGGCTCGGGACCTCGGGACGGCCGGGCCCGTTCTTTGCCCGTTGCAGTCGTGCTATCGTGGCGCTATCATAGGGGCGGCACGAAATTGTATGGAGGTGCGACTGTGCGCGTGACGGTGATCGAGGCGGGGGCGGGCCTGGGCTTCCCGAACGGATTCGGGATCGGGTCGATCGGGTACGGGGTCGGGCTCGACGAGGAGGGGCGCCGGATCCGGTTCGCCGGGGACTGGCGCCCGATCGAGGCGCTCGCGGAGGCGCTCGACGCGGGCGAGGTGGTCGAGGCCGAGGTCGAGGGCTGGCAAATCCTGGGCGTGGAGGAGGCGTGATGGAAGCGACGCATGACGAGTGGGCAATCGCGAGGGCCGCTGACCTCGTGGCGAGCGGGCGAGTTGCGGACCTGTACGGCGCGTGCCAGACGGCGCACGTCGAACAGGGCTGCACCGACGAGTCGCATCCCTCGAACACCTACGCCGAGGCCGCGACGTTGAGCGAGCAGTACCGCGAGTACTTCGGGACGTACGGGGATCCGGAGCGGAAACGGATCTTCCCGGAGCCCGCGAAGGGTTTCAACGTCGGGGCGATCGTCGCGGCCCTCCGCGAGTACGTCGAGAGGAAAAAGGCGCGGCTGGCGGAGCAGGCTGATCGGCAGGACCGGGCGAAGGCTCTCCTCCAGGTCGCGGCGGAGTTGAACGCGGCGTTCGGGCTGACGCCCGGGCGAGCGACCGCGCTCTCGATCGAGCCGAAGTCGGGCCCGGCCTCGGCGGTCTACGCGGCGAGCCGGAACGGGAAGCTGACGGTCATGATCGAGCCTCGGGAGAGCCTGACGCGGGAACAGGCCGAGGGGATCCTCGCCTTCGTGGCTGGGCTGCTCGGGGAGGGAATGCGCCCCGACGCGTGAAGAGGGCCCTGGTGATGGGGACCGTTTTTCGCTCCGGCCTTGTCACGAGCGAGCAGGAGCCCTCACCTGGCACGCTTGCAGATGTGATAGCGCGGAGCTATCATAGGCGAGGCACGAATCTTTGGAGGGTTTTCTGATGACGCCGACCTACACGATCGTGATCAAGGCGGGGACGCCGATCCGCAGCGATAACGGCTCGCAGACCACGTTCCCGCGGGACTTGACCGTGGCGGGCGCGGGGCTCCACACGGAGCGGTACTTCTACCTGCTCAACGGACGGACCTACTCGGTCCCGTCCTCGGGCGTCGAGGCCGCGCCGACCACGCCGAGCGACCACGCCGACGACGAGATTTGCAAGGCGGAGGCGCTCTCATGAAGACGTTCTGGACGGTCGGGTACGCGCCGTTCGCGCGCGTCCGCGAGGCGGGGGTGTTCGAGCGGAAGGTCGACGCCGAGGTCGAGGCCGTGGAGTGGAACAAGGGGCGGCGCGACCCGCAGTACCGCGGGCGCGGCTGCCGGGCGGTTCGCTGCGACGAGAGCGGGAGGCTGGTGCGATGAAGCGGATTGAGCGGTTCCTGAGCGACGCGGAGAAGGCGACCCCGGGCGTGATCGCCCTCGCGGCCCTCGGTCTGGACGCCGACGACCTGGGCGACGTCCTGGGGAGCTGCGCGGTGTGCGGCGAGGAGGATCCTCTGGGCGCGCGGACCCTGTTCTGGAGCCCGGACGACGGCTGGCGGTACGGGACGCTCTGCCGGTGGTGCTACGGGCCGATTAGCCTCCGCGGGCCAGAGCCGGGCGATTGGGCGTACGACCGGCGGGATGACGTCGGGGCGGGGGTGTTCGCGTGAGCGGGCAGACGACGCCGATCTCGCTCGTTCGAGAGACCTTCGAGCTGCTGATGCGCCTGCCGCTCTCGGAGCTGGAGCGGTACTTCGCGGAGCGCGACGGGCAAGGGCCCGAGGTCTGGAACGTGGTCCAGAACTGCGACCTGATCGCCGAGCGGGCCGCGCGGTGCTCGGCTTACCTGAACGCCCGGCTCGTCGGCGGCAATCACGCGGGAGCGGTGAGGAGCCAGAACGCCGCGGCGGCCGGGGTGCGGAAGGCGCTCGGGTACGCGACGGCGAGAAATGACGTGACCTTCTGATGCGGATCACGCGCGACAACGTCGAGTCCGCCCGGGAGCGGGCGGAGAACCTGATCGAGGCGCTCGAACGGTTCCGGGACGCCGCGGAGACCTGGCTGGAGGAGCCCGACGCCGAGAACGCGGACGAGCGGCGCTCGGCGCGGGAGGAGATGGAGGGGGCGCTCGACGAGCTGGAATCGTTGGGGCTGACGCTCGGCTGAACGAGGAAACGGGAGGAGGGGAACGATGGCGAAGACGAAGCTGAAGGACCTGTTGGGCTGGACGATCGAGGTCGACGAGGCGGGGAAGTTCACGGCGACGCGGCCGCCGTCCGGCGGTCGCTACCGGACCGAGGTGATCTCGCGGGTGAACCTGAAGGCGCTGGAGCGCGAGATCACCAAGCGCGTGAGCGGGACCGTGCGCGTGATGCGCTGGCCCTTCCGGCCGCCGGAGGAGCCGAGCCCGGACCGGCCTCGTCAATTCCTCCACTCCGGGACGGAGGTTCCGTTCCAAGCATTGACGGAGCCAACCACGATCTCGGGCGTCGAGTCGGACGGGGTTCGGGTGCGGATGGAATCCGGGGATCTTCAGAGCCCGTCTCAGTACGCCGTCTGGGACGAGGCGGCGGCCCTGAAGGTGGCCGACTTCGTGCGGCGCCGGAAGGAAATGCTGGCGGCGCTCGATCAGGAGTTCTGGGCGTGGCTGCGCGAGGTGAAGATCGAGACGCTGACCTACGCCGGGGTGGAGCGGCTGCTGCGGGAGAGCCAGGCGGCGACGGAGGCCGCCGCGGCGCCCGAGGCCGACGGAGAGAGCTGATGGAGGTGCGGGAGATGTGCGGACGCTGTCGGGATCGTTGGGATCGGCGGGTGGACGAGGATCGGGCCCGCCGACGGGTGGAGGCCGAGGCCGAGCGGCGGGCCTCCTGGACCGCCGAGGATCGGGTCGAGGCCGACTTCCGGCGGAGCTGCGAGGAGGTGGCCGCGAGCTGAAGCGCCGAGGGACGCGCCCGGATGCCCCTGAGACGAGCGGAGAGGGGCTCCGGGCGCGGTAAGGCGGGAGGGCAGGCTCTCAACCCCTGCCCGATATTCGGGCCCGTCTGGGAGGTTCCCATGACAAGCGCCGAGGGGCGCTCTCTCGCGGTCGACGCGTTCGACCGCTTCCACGCGCGGGTGGCCGGGCTGCCGGGCGAACGGCACACGCGGCCGTCGACGATCGTGGACACGCACCCGCTGACCGGCGAGACGTCGACGCACGTCGTCCAGACGTACCGCCAGGAGCCCGACGGCGGGTTCACGCTGCTGGTGCAGCGGCTCGACGGGGCGGTCGCGATGCGCGTCGTGATCCCGCACAAGGTCTGCCAGGCGATCTACCGGCAGCACGCCGCCCTGGTCGATCGGAGCACGCCGGAGTCGAGGCGGGCGGCGAAGGAAAAGCGCGAGCGGCTCCGGAAGCGCCAGGAGCGCGCGGACCGGAAGGCGGCGCGGGCGCGCGCGACTCAGGCGGGAGGTGCCCGATGATCGAGCACGTCCTGATCGCGTTCGACGATCGGGAGCGCGCGGAGATCGTCCGCGCCCTCCCGCACGGGCTGTTCCGCAAGGAGGCCGACGACCCGGAGGCTGAGGGGTCGGTGATCTCGCGGTTCCTGGGCCACGTCCGCCAGCGCGAGCCGATGAACGCGGAGTTCCTGGCCCGCGTCTGGCCGGCGTTACTCTCCCTGTCCGCGAGGCTGGAGGAGGAGTCGACCGTGCCGTTCTGGCGGACCGTTGGGGCGCCGGGTGGAGACGACGCGGTCGAGGGGCTCGCGAAGCTGCGGGTCGAACAGGCGGAGCTGGTCCGGGCGCTGAAGCCGCTCGTCGAGACGGCCGCCCGGGCCGCGGGGCCCCGCGAGGTGCGCCTCGGGCGCGCGGCCTCGGGCTCCGCCGGAGCGGCCGAGCCGGTCGACCGGGAGGCGAGGGACGCCTGGGCGGCGAGCCTGCACTACGCGGTGCGCCAGCTCGGGACCCGCCTCGACCGCCTGGTCCGCCTCCGGGAGTTGGGGGCGCCGTCGGTGCTCGTCGACAAGGAGCGCGAGCTGATCCGGGAGGCGCTCGACAAGGTGCAGGCCCGGTGGGACGAGCTGGGGATGATCGCGGCCGACGTCGCGCCTCCCGGCTGGCCGGAGGATCGACGCCCGGGCGACCTCCCGATCGGGGGTGCGCGATGAAAGAGGAGCGCGATCTGTCGAAGCTGCCGAAGTGGGCGCGGGAGATCGTCGCCCGGGAGATGGCGCGGATGGCGGAGGAGAACGACCGCCTCCGGGCCGCGGCCCGACCCGTGGCGGAGGACGGGACGGACCTGTTCTTCCGCCTCCCGGGCGAGCGCGAGCTGCACCCGCTCCCGAAGGGGGCGGTCGTGTGCTTCCGCGATCTGACCGGGGCGGGGCGGATCAACCTCTCCCGGCCCTCGGTCTCGTCGCTGGCGGACGTGATCCGCGTGGACGCGGACTATCCGCTCTCGGTCGAGCCGAAGGCGGCGAACATGGTCGAGATCCACCTGGCCCGGGCGGTCCCGCCTCCGGGCCTGACCGCCGCGGATCGGGCGACGAAGGGCTCGTCGACGAAGCTGCTCGGCTGGGTGAACGGCTACCGGCTGGAGTACGCCGAGGCGGACGCGATGGCGGTCGGCGTGACGATCGTGGAGGTGAAGCGCGCGGACGGGACCGTCGTCTGCAACGACGTGTTCCCGCCGACGAACGCCGTCAGGGAACGGTGGTTTCCCATGGGGCCGATGCTGAATCCCGAGATCGTCGTCTCAGGCGTGCCGGCGGCGTTGACGGCGCTGATGTCGACGCGGCCGCCGAAGAGGGAGGCCGACGATGGAGCCTGAGCAGCCGGCGACGCGGGAGCGGCTGCTCGGGATCCGCGAGAGGTTGGCGAAGGCGAGCCCGGGCCCGTGGTCGAACGTGCGGCACGACGTCCCGAGCCAGGATCAGATGACCTCGACGATCAAGAGCCTCGGGCTGACACGGGGGCGGTCGTTCCAGACGATCGGGCGGATGCCATCCTATCAGGACGCGGCGTTCGCGGCGGGTGCTCGCGAGGACGTGCCGTTCCTGCTCGACCTGGTGACCTGGTACGCGCGGGCCTCGGGCCACCTGATCGACGTGATCGGCAACGCGGAGTTCGCCGACGCCGCGCGGAAGGCCTCCGCGCAGTTGCTCGCGATGAACGAGGAGGTGGAGCCCGTGGGGCGGACCGTCGAGGAACCGGAAAAGCCGCCGGACCAACCGCAGAGCTGCTCTCGGTGCGGCGGCTCCTGGCGCGTCGAGCCGAGCGTCGAGGCCGACGGGACGACCTCGGCCGCTTGCGGGATCTGTTTCGGAGTGGGGCAGATTCGGGCCCGCGGAGACGCCGAGCGCCTGATCCGCGTGGTCGCCTTCGTGGGCGGCCTGATCCTGGAGCGGCTGGACCGGCTGGAGGGGAGGATCGGATGAAGTCATACGTCGGAACGAGGACTCCGGAGCGCCTCGACGTGCACGTCGAGGGGGATGAGAAGGGGGCGAGGCGGTACCGCCTGCCGCACATCGTCGTGCACAGTCCGACGGGCTTCGAGTGCGGGTTAAAGGCCGTGATCGAGAGGGTGATGGATTTCGATATGGCAGTTCGCGCAGACCAGCTCGAAGCGCTCAGGGTGTAGTGTGATCTCTCGGAGCGAAGCGCTGCCGTTTCCCTTGCCGCTCCAGTCGTATTTCTCTGAGGCGTCGTTGTGATGGAAGTGCAGTGCGGCCGCGCATCTGCTGTAGCTGCATCGCTGGCACTTCCCGCCGAATTGCAGGCGGAGTTCTGCACGTAGGGCTCTCTCCCGCTCCCGGAAGCGCTTTTTCTCACACGCTCCGCAGCGAGTCTTCCACCGTTCGTAGCCGCTGGAGTTGAGCAGCTTTCCGCAGTCGAGGCAGTAACGCTCGCCTTTGAGGTCGACGCTGGCGCAAGTGTGGCCGCCCGTCGCCGGGAGGATTTGTCCGCACAGTGAGCAACGGCGATTTATCTGGCAGGGACGGCATAGGGTTCCTTGCCGGTCCGTGCGATTGGGGATCTGGATTCCGCATCCGGTACAGAATAGCGGCGGGTTCTTTTTCATGCTTTAGTATAGGGTCCGGCGGGAGAGTGCCCGGCGGTGGACGTCGGGGCCCTCCCCATGCTATCCTGGCGCTATCACATTCGGCGGGAGGGTCGAGGCGATGGCGAGCGTGAGGATGATGTGCAAGTGCTGCTCCCAGTACGCGGTGAAGCGCGGGCAGCGCTACTGCGTGCGGTGCCACCGTGGGGTTGTGCTTCTACTCGAAGACGTGCAAGGCGAAGGCCGAGAAGGGGGGAGCTGATGGACGAGGTCGAGGTGCTGGCCCGGCGAGACGCGCGGGGGGTGGTCGTGCCGAACGCGTGGCGCGAGGCCGACGGGACGGAGATCCGCGAGGTGCCGCTCCGGTACCGCGTGGAGCGGGACACGGCGCGGGGAACGATCGACTACGGGACCTTCGCCGACGTGCGCGAGGCGGAGCGGGCGGCCGAGATCGCGATGAACCACGCCCGGGAGCCGGAGGGCGAGGAGGTGCGCCTGGTCCCGGTGTTCGCGGCGGCGACGCTGGTCGAGCCGGCGGGAGGCGCGTCGTGAGGCGGCGGGTGCGGGTCCTGGGGCTCGACTCGGCGCCGCGGCTCTGCGCCGCGTGCGGCGGGACGTTGCTCGGGGCCGTGAACCACCTGGGCGGGTACCGGGCGTTCGGTTGCCCGGTCCACGGGCCGGCTTATCTGGCGTCGGTCTCGGGGCCGCCGGAGCAGCTCGGGCGCGACTACGCCTTCGAGAATCGCCTCGACGCGGTGAGGCGCTACGAACTGGAGCATGGGGGGGCACGGTGATCCGGAAGGCGAAGCGGCCGCTCTGCGACTGGTGGCTGGAGTCGCGCCGGAAGTGCCGGCGGTCCGGCATCGTGTCGGCGAGGGACGAGGGCGGAGCGCCCCTGCACTTTTGCCGCCAGCACTGGCCGCTGGCCGGCCACCAGTACCGCGGCGTGACGATCGGCCCGAGGAGCGGTGCGTGACTGAGACGCGGCGTTCGCTCCTGGACCTGATGAAGGCGCGGCCCGAGGCGCCGCCTCCGGCTCCTCCTCCGGCCGAGTCCGACCCGCACGACGGCGACGCGCCGGCGGCGTGCCGGGTGCGGGCGTGGCTGCTGGAGGAGATCGGCGAGCGGTACGGGCGCGAGGAGGTGAAGAGGGCGCCGGACGGGACGAGCTGGCGGGAGTGGTTCGAGGGCCCGGGCTCGACGGTCCGGGCGATGGGCGAGGCGCTCCGCGCCGTGCTCCCGGTGCCGATCCTCTGGCAGAAGCGAGTGGTCGATGGGCGGATCGCGTACGTGAACGTTGAGGAGAACGAGGGGATCGTCGTCGACGACGATCCGAGCGACATATTCTGAGCGGAAGGGGAGCGAAGATGATCGGATCGAGGAACGGGCCGGAGAGCGAAGAGGTCGGGATCGGGACGGCGCTCGCGTCGAGGGCGATCGCGGCCGAGGTGGGATTGGCGATCGCGGGGAACCCGCGGGCGATCCTGGCGGAGGCCTCGGAGGCCTGCAAGGCGTTGCAGGAGGTGATCGCGCAGAAGCCGAAGCCGGTCACGATGAACGGCGAGCAGTATCTCGAATTTGAGGACTGGATGACGGTCGGGCGCTTCTACGGCGTGACGGCGTGCGAGGAGGGCGAGCCCGAGTACGTGAGCTACGGCGGGGTCGAGGGCTTCAAGGCGACGTCGGTCGCGCTCTCGCGGACGGGCCAGGTGCTCTCCCGGGCGACGGGGCTGTGCATGAGGGACGAGGAGAAGTGGGGGTACCGGACGAAGTACGCCTGGGGCTACCTGACGACCGAGGGCGGGTGGTCCGAGGAGGATCCGGGCCGCGACCTCCTCGTCTGGGAGGACTACGTCGATCGGAACACGGGGGAGCAGAAGCGGCGCCCGAAGCGGGAGCGACGGGAGGTCGGGGCCGAGGAGGTGCCGCTGTTCCAGCTCGCGAGCATGGCGCAGACGCGGGCGAACGCGAAGGTCCTCCGGAACGTGCTCGCCTGGGCGGTCGTGCTGGCGGGCTACCGTCCGACGCCGGCCGAGGAGTTGACGGGCCGGTTCGACGACGAGCCCTACGCGCCTCCGCCCGCCCAGACCTCGTCGAGGCCAGCGGCGCGGAGAGGCGCGGAGAGGGCCGCTCCGACGGCGCCCCGTGCGAGGAGCGGCGCGACGGGGGGGAAGGCCTCCGGAGGGGCTCCTGGCGCGTCTGAGGGGCAACCGGCGGGAACGAACGGCTCGAAGGGGGCGCGGCCGGCGACGATGGAGGAGCTGACCGCGAAGTACGTGCGGACGTGGCAGCACGCGCGGGACGACCTGCACCTCGACACGCTGGAGCTGGAGGAGTTGAAGATGCTCGCCGAGGACTCGCCCGAGGAGCGGCGGGCCCGGTTCGACCGGCTGCTGGCGCGGGTCCTGGAGATCGAGGTCCTGACGCCGGACGATCCGGACTGGGTCGAGTGGCTGGCGCTGCGGGCGAAGGCGCAGAAGGGCGGCGTGAAGACGCCGGAGATGGCGCTCCCGACGCCGCGGGCGGACCTGGCCTTCGTGGTGAAGGCGGTCCGGAACGCGGTCGAGGGCGGGGGCGGCGACGACGGGCCGGCTCCGACGTTCGAGGAGACCCGGGACGCGCTCCGGGAGGGGCTCGCGAAGGCGGGCGCCTCGGCGTCGGCCATGCCGCACACGTGGGGCGCCGTCGAGGGCGAGGGCCCGGGCGGAGCCGCGAGCGCCGACGAGGAGCGGGACGACGGCGGCGAGCCCGAGGAGCCCGAGGACCTCGACCAGGTGCCGTTCTGATGGCGGGGCTGCTGGACCGGCCGGAGCGCGCGACGCGGAGGCGGCCGGAGGGGACGGACGGGTACGTGTCGGTGTCGGAGGGGTACGCGCACGGGGCCGGGTTCGTGGCGGCCCGGTGCGGCTGGGAGGTGATGGGCGGCCTGGTCGCGGACAGGCCGATCCCGGAGCTGACGAGGCGGTGGGCCCTGACGACCGACGACTGGGACCGCGGGTCGGCGAACGGGCAGGACCGGTACCTGCGGCTGCGCGAGGAGGCCGAGGCCTACCGGAAAAAGCTGGAGGACCCGGAGCAGCTCAATTGGGTCCGGCTGGAATGGCGGTGGTTCTGATGGCCGAGGAGGAGCGGGCCCCGTTGCTTGACGAGAAGTGGGAGAAGCGGATCGCGAACGTCTGCGCCGGCTGGCGGGAGGACAGCGAGGCGGCCCGCGCTCTGAGGGACTTCGCTCCGGGCGCTGAGGTCATGGCCCTCGCCGTCGTCGACGACGCGATCCGGTACGCGTACACGGTCGGGGTCGACGACGGGTCGGCGCCGCTCGCCTGGCTGGCCGAGCCGCCGACCGAGCCCGGGTACTACGCCCGGCGGGTGATCACGCGGAGCATCGGGATCGAGGGCGCGCCCGAGCGGGCCCGATCCTGTTCGCGCAGGACCCGGCGTCGCGGAGGCCGGAAAGTGAATGACGTTGTGATCCTGACGGCGGTCCTCGTCTTCGGGCTCGTCGTCCTGCCGGTGAGCGCGTACGGCTTGCGGGCGCTTTGCGAGAGGCGCTCTCGTGGCCGCTGATCGGAGGCCGATCGACGTCGACGTGTTCCTGACGCTGTGCGGGCTGATCGACACGGTAGAATGAGCGCAACCGAATAAATCCCGCCGGGCTACCGCTGATCACGGGCCCGGCGGTCGGAGCTGATCGCCCCTTCCTTCGCCGAAGGGAATCGACGTCTGGCGAAGAGGCGTCGGTTCCTGTCGGAATTTGGGAAGGGGCGATTTTGCAATGACCGTGCTTTTAGCGCCGTGGTGTATGATGCCGCTGGAGTTGCTCCAAGACGAGGGCTACGGACGGGCCCACCTGGTCGTGTATGGGCTGATCGACTACCGGGCCGGACGCCGCGGCTGGTTCTTCGAGTCTCAGAAGCGGATCGCTGACGAAGCCGGGCTGAGTTTGCGCTCAGTAAAGCGCGCGATCTCTGATCTCCGTAAGGGAGGGTTCCTTGAAACCGAGCAGCTCGGAGCCGACCACGGCGGCATCTGCCGGTACCTCGTGCCGGCGAGGACGCGCGCCGCTCCACCGGTAGATGACACTACCCTACGCCAGGAATTGCATGGGGTGGTGCCAGATTTGGCACGGGGTGGTGCCACGGATGGCCTACCAAACATAGACCCCTCTATAGATCCCACCGGAGAGACTTCGCGGAGACTACCGTCTCCGGGTACGAGTGCGGAAAAACGCGAGTCGAAAGCCAAGCCGGGGCCGCGCCTGGACGTGGTGGTCGATGCCTTCCGGGCCCGGGGGATGGCGGTTCCGGTGCTCGGAGGCGGAAACGGAAAGCTGGCCCAGGAGTTGCTCCGGGCGGGCTACATGGCGGAGGAGATCGCGGAATGCTGGGACGACATCGAGCGCGACCGGTTCGAGCCCGGCGGGGCGCGATACCTGAACTTCGGCTATCTTGTCCGCAACGAGGTATTGAGGCGTTGGCGGCGCTGGAAGGTGGCGAGAACAGAGGGCGAGAGCGAGAGCGATGATCGGAACGCGCGAACTAAGCCGGCCGCGGGGGTCGGGGCTGCGGTCGTTGACCGCGGTGCTCGGGGAGCTGCGAGCCGATTCGCTTGGCTCGACGAGCCCGGCCACGGCGGACCGCCGTCGGCTGGTCGACCTCCAGGCGGTTCCTGACCTCGCCGAGCTGCGGGCCCGAGCCGTGGCCCTCGCCTTCGAGGTGCGCCCGTCCGACCCGAAGCTGCTCCTCGTGTCCGGGCTGGTCCGCCAGGTGCGCGACGCCGAGGAGCGCGAGGCGATCCGGGAGACGCGCCCGCGGGGCTGCTGGTGCCTCGGAGCCGGCGGGGCCGGCCTGGTGGCCGTGCTCGGGACCGAGGGCGACGACGGCGGGGCGCCGATCGAGGTCGTGACCGAGGCGTGCCCGGCCTGCTCCGAGGGCGCGGCCGCGATGCTGGAGAAGCGGCGGGTCGAGGCGGAGGGGAGCGCTCGCCGGGCGTCGAGGCGCCTCGCGCGGATCCTCGGGGGCTCGGCGATCCCGGACATTTACCTGGGCGCGTCGCTCGACGACCCGCCGCTCTCCGAGGCGCAGGTCGAGGCGTACGAGGCGGCCCGCGAGTGGGTGAGCCGGTGGCGGGAGCGGCGGAACCTCTGGATCTACGGCGAGGTCGGGACGGGGAAGAGCCGGCTGGCGGTCGCGACGGCGCTGCGCGCCGCCGAGCTGCGCGGGTGCGGGGTCCTGTTCGCGACGCCGGAGAGCCTGCTCCTCCGGGTGCGGGCGACCTTCGGCGATCGGGCCGATCGGGAGACCGAGGCCTCGATCCTGCAAGCGGTGCGCGAGGTGGACCTCCTGATCCTGGACGACCTGAGCCGGGGGATCGGGACCGACTGGGCGGCGCAGACTGTCTGGGGGCTGATCAACGCGCGGTACCTCTACGGGCGGCGCACGATCCTGACGAGCAACGTCCCGCCGTCGAGGGCGGACGCGGTGTTCCGCGAGGACGGGGAGGCGCTGGTCTCCCGGATCTCGGAGGACTGCGAGCGGATCGTGCTCGACGGGGAGGACGTCCGGCCGCGGGCGGCGGCGCTGAGATCGCGCCCTTGATTGGTTGATAGCGTAATGCTATAAAGGCGGCGGACCTCCGGGTCCGCCATCTTTTGCGTGGAGGGGACGCGAATGATCCGAAGGACGAGGACCTGAGATGGGCCCGGCTCCTGTTCGGAATCCTGACGGTGTTGAGCCTGGAGGCGCGCTCAGCCGCCGCGGCGCAGGGGCAGACGACGATCTTCACGAGCGACGACGTGATCCGGGCGCTGGACGCCTACGAGCTGGGCGGGGGCGCCTACCCGACGATGGTCCGCCGGATCGTGTACTGCGAGTGCTCGAACCGGGCCGGACCGAGCGCGGTCTACGACCCGATGGCGCGGGTCTCGGTCGGCCGGGGCCTGGAGCTGCTGGGGTGCGGGCAACTGCTGAGCGGGCCCGGGAACGGGCTCGCGATCTTCACGAGCTGGGGATACTCGGACTGGCGCGACCCGTGGCAGGTGGTCTCCTGGATCGACGAGGTGATCCGGCGGGGCTACCTCGACTCGCAGTACCCGAACACGCAGAGGGGCTGCGCGCGGAGCCCGTGAGCGAATGACCTACTTCAACGAGCTTGACCCGTACCCCGCGGCGTGGCTGCGGAACCTGTACCCGAGCGCCGTCGTGGACGAGAGGAGCATTGTCGATGTGCAGCCAGCCGATGTTCCCGCAGGCCGATGCCATTGGTTCGCGGGCATCGGAGGATGGGAGTACGCCCTCGCCCTCGCGGGCTGGCCCGATTCGGAGCCCGTCTGGACCGGCTCCTGTCCCTGCCAACCGTTCAGCTCAGCGGGCCGCAATGAGGGAGTTCTCGACGAGAGACACCTTTGGCCCGCTTTTCGACGGCTCATCGCCGAGCGTCGCCCTCCAGTCATCTTTGGAGAGCAGGTTGCGAGCCGCGCTGGACGTGCATGGCTCGCCGGAGTACGCCTTGACCTGGAAGCACTGGGCTATGCCGTCGGGGCTGCCGATCTGTGCGCTGCGAGCGCAGGCGCGCCCCACATCCGACAGCGGCTCTACTGGGTGGCCGATGCCAGAAGCGGGCTGGACAACGCCTTCAGCAACGGATGGGGAACGCGGTGGATAGATGACGGACGGAATGACGGGTACATCGCTGACGCAGCAAGTGGCCGGCTGGCAAACCCCAGCGGTAGCGGACGGCGACGGTGGGCACCTGACGCGCGGGGGCAAGCGGTCGAACGAGCCGCTGCTGCCGGGGCAGGCGAAGATGGCGGGGTGGGGGAGTCCATCGAGCAGAGATGGGAAGGATGCCGGGCCAGCGTTCGAGCCGGACCCGAGCATTGTGTCTGTGGCGAGCCGTCTGCCACGACAGGCGGCGCTCGCTTCTGGGACGCCTACGACCTCATCCCCTGCTCAGACGGAAAAGCGCGGCGTGTTGAACCCGGCTCATTCCCGCTGGCTACAGGGGTACCCGCCAGAGTGGGACGACTGCGCGCCTACGGCAACTCGATTGTCCCGCCGCTAGCAGCAATATTCATCCGTGCGTTTATGGAGGCGCGTACATGAAAGTCTGCTCCAAGTGCCAAGTCGAGAAGCCGCCATCTGAGTTCTGGCTAGATCGTCGCCGTAATAGGCTGATGGCTCGTTGTAAAACCTGCAAGACGCAGGATACGCGGCAGTACCGGACGACCCACCCTGAGTTCGAGCAACGTCGCTATTGGGCCGATCCCGATGCAGCGCGTGAACGACACCTACGGCGTAAGTACGGAATTTCCCTTTCGGTCTATCGCGATCTACTTGTCCAGCAGCAGGGGTGTTGTGCGATTTGCGGGAAGCCTGAGCTATCCCCGCGGCTGCTGGACGTGGATCACGATCACGCTACCGGACAGGTTCGTGGCCTACTCTGCACGAACTGCAATCGGATGGTGGGACACGCACACGATTCCGCTGACCGCCTACGGAAAGCCGCTGACTACCTAGAAAGACCCACCATCGTCCCGCAAGTCGCCGCCAGCTTCATCCAGGCGTTCATGAGTTTACAGACGTAAAAACGGACGAAGAGGAGGGGGAAATGGTCGAGCAACTGACGAAGGTCGCGGCCGGAGTCGAGACCGGGCGGGAGTCCGAGAGCGCGCCGGCGACGGACGAGCTGCGGGCGGCCTGGGCGCGGGCGGCGGAGCGGAACGACGACCGGAACGTCGACGACCCGCGGATCGGGGAGCTGGTCCCGGTGGCGGCGATCAAGATCGTCGAGGACATCCTCCCGAGGGAGGAGTCGGACCCGGACGCGGTGGAGCGGTACGCGGTCGACTTCGCGAACCTGCCGCCGGTGCGGGTGCAGCTCCGGACGTTCGTGCTGATCGAGGGGAAGCAGCGGATCGACGCGGCCGCGCTGGCGGGCGAGGACCTGATCCCGATCGTCGAGCTGGATCCCGACGGCGAGGAGCGCGACCGGCTCTGGCTGCGCGCCTTCCGGGAGAACCGAGCGCACGGTCTCGGGATCTCCATGCCCGACCGGAAGCGGTACGCGAGGCGCGTCCTGGAGGCGTTCCCGGACTGGTCGGACGCGCTCGTCGGCGAGGAGGCCGGGATCTCGCGCACGGAAGTCGGCCGGATCCGGACCGAGCCTCCGGAGGACGAGGGCGAGGCGACGAAGGTGCGGTCGTACGTCCGCGGGGCGAAGCCGATCCAGGAGAAGGCCTTCGAGATGTTGGGCAAACTGGTGATGGAGAGCCCGGAGGGCGCGGTCATGACCTGCCCGTCCGGGGAGGAGGACCTCCGCCTCGCGGTCTCGCGGCAGTCCCGGGAGTGGCTCTCGGCGTACGAGAAGGCGCTCCGGGCCGGGATGCCGCGCCGACGGCGCGGAGCCGCCCCGAACGAGGAGCCGAACGAGGAATGACCGGGGCGCGGTGCGGAGCCCGTTCTGCCGTCGACGGGCACGGCGTACCGGCCTTCGCGGGAGCGCATCGACGAGAGCGCCGAGGCGCCCGATTTCCCGGTCGAGCGGAACTGGCGGGCTCGGCCGCCGGCGTCGCGGCGCCTGACGATCGCGCGGAGCGCGGCGGCCGGGATCTGGGGCGTCCTCGTCGGCTACGGCGTGGGTGGGGCGATCTCCTGGTGGCGCGCGGCCCTCGGGTGCTGACGCGCCCGGGCCGGAGGGCGGCGCTGATCGGCGGGCTGGCGCTCGTCGGGGTGGCGTGCGAGCTGGTTGGGTTCTGGCCGCTCGCGTTCGTCTTCTGGGTACTGGCCCTCGCCGTCGTGGCAGACGCAGCGGAGAGGCCGAGGAGGGGGCGGTGGTGAAGAGCGCGGATCGGGTCAACGCGCGGCCGACGTGCCACAACGACGAGACGCTGATGATTTCCGCCTTCGACCGGCGGAAGGGGAAGCGGATCTGGAAGTGCCCGACGTGCGGGAAAGAGCAGGAGCAGGAGGAGCCTCCGCCGCGGCTGCGGCGACCGTCGGTCCTGAACGAGATCGAGGTCGAGGTCCCGTCGGTGGCGGAGGAGAGCGAGTTGGCGCGCTCGGAGGTGACGATGCGCGATGCGGGGATCGGGTTGGGGCGCGCGGACGGCGTTCCTGGGGCGACGAGCGTTCCCGGCGCGGCGATGGCCGGACCGACGACGGAGTTCGAGGCCGAGGCGGAGAAGCGGCTGAAGGCGCTCCTGACGACGGTCCCGGCCCACGAGGCGACGCTCGACCGGATGAAGGGCGAGGCGCACGCCCTG
>Ga0070699_100000463_pt1 | contig 38841 bp, 42 predicted proteins | sample KBSK1503metaG_FD_65473 | JGI IMG/M metagenome (GOLD analysis project Ga0070699, IMG submission 65473) | Corn, switchgrass and miscanthus rhizosphere microbial communities from Kellogg Biological Station, Michigan, USA - KBS K1-50-3 metaG | ecosystem: Host-associated > Plants > Roots >... | reverse complement strand
CGGGCAGCCAGCTCCTCATACGAGGGCTGCTCCGGACACGGCATCCCCGAACCCAACCATGATCACAAACTGGACGCCAATACGACACGCCGCAGATCAACAGGCGGCCTGACTGGTTACGTCGGCGTCCCGGAACCGCGCGGACAACGCCTTCTGCCGCGCACGCATACTGTCCAGCTGGCCTGTAACGCGCCGCCGCTCGTCGAACGTCGCCGCCAGCATATAAGCATCGAAGTCCATGCGCTTGGACTTGGCGGCGTTCTGCAACTGTTCCACGAAGTCCGGGTTCCGGAGGAGCTGAAGATCAATCATAGTCGATTATTCCAACAGATCAGTTTTAGTAAATTTGACTTAGGCCGAGTTACGCATCGTGCGGATTGCGGTAGATACAGGCAATGATCGACCAACATGCCAGTTTGCGACCGGAAGACCATTGCTGCCGAATGGAATCCTAAGACTATCCAAAATCAGCCGGTATCGTTCGCTGGTCATTGCAGGCGGCATCCTCATCGCCGAGCGCGGCACGGAACAACTCCACCGCACGACGCTCATCATAGGCCCATACACGGATCGCTGCTGTGATCTTGCTCCGCATCCGGTAGTCCAAGGTGGCCGGTTCAGGTGGCCTGCCAGGATCGGGCCACAGTCGTAGGTGGGGCACGCTCCGATCCTCATAGCCCTTCCACTCATAGGGGTCTCGGCCCAGCACCATGAGCACGTCGCGGTAGTCATCCCTGCCACTGGACCACGGCAGCGGGGAGTACGCGTTCATGTAGTGGAAGGTTAGTGCGCGCCGGAACCCTCCGCTGTGGTTCCGCTCGGATCCGTGGATCAGGTAGCCATGAAAGAATACCGCCGATCCGGCCGGAAGCTCGACCGTCTCGGCTTGCTCGCGGTCGAAGCCGAACGACTCCACGGTGAAGTCGCAATCACCCGGGCGATGGTGCTCACGGGTGGGATACAGCAGGCCATCTCGGTGGCTGCCCGGCACGACCCGCAGGCAGCCGTTGTCCGCTGTCGCGTCGTCGAGGGCAATCCAGACCGCGACAAGGCTACGGTCTCGCGTCGGTACCGGCCCCTCGTCCTGGGGCCATGGGTTCCCGGGGAAGCCCGGCGGTGTCACGAAGAGCTGCGACTGCAGGCACTTGATGTTGGGACCGATGAACGTCGCTAGCAGCCCCGGTGATCCGGGGATCGGCAGCCAGATCGCGGAGCTGGTGGTCAGGCACGTCTACGCGGCCATGTTTCAATGGCGGAAAGGAACCGAGGCAGGAGCCGCCGATGCCGCCGACACACGAGGTATTCAATCAGCCTCCCCCGCTGACCGGGTACGACGTGGCCGACGACCCGGCCATGCTGGCCGCGCTGCGGCGGGAGGGAGCCGGCTGGGCCGAGGACGGCGTCCGCGAACTCGGCCGCCTGGCCGGCTCGGCCAGGACCCAGGAGCTTGGCCGCCAGGCCAACGAGAACCCGCCGAGGCTTCGCACGCACGACCGGTTCGGGAACCGGATCGACGAGGTGGAGTTCCATCCGGCCTGGCATGAGCTGATGACGGTGGCGGTGCGGCACGGCCTGCACGGTGCCCCGTGGCGGAACCCCCGCCCCGGCGCGCACGTGGCGCGGGCGGCGGGCTTCTACGTCTGGGGCGCAGCCGAGGCCGGGCACACCTGCCCGGTATCGATGACCTACGCCGTCGTGCCCGCGCTGCGGACCGCGCCCGGTCTCGCGGAGCGCTTCGAGCCGCTGCTCGCGGCCTCGGAGTACGACTTCGGCCTGCGGCCGCCCGAGACCAAGCGTGGCCTGCTCGCGGGCATGTCGATGACCGAGAAGCAGGGCGGCTCTGACGTCCGGGCGAACACCACCCGCGCGGTCCCTGTGAACGGGGGCGGGGCCGGGGAGTACCTGCTGACCGGCCACAAGTGGTTCACCTCCGCACCGATGGGCGACCTGTTCATGGTGCTCGCCCAGGCGCCCGGCGGGCTGTCCTGCTTCCTGCTGCCCAGGGTCCGACCGGACGGGAGCCGGAACGGAATGCGCCTGCAGCGGCTGAAGGACAAGCTCGGCAACAGGTCCAACGCGTCGGCCGAGGTCGAGTACGACGAGGCCCTGGCCTGGCTGGTCGGCGAGGAGGGCCGCGGTGTGCGCACCATCATCGAGATGGTGAACATGACCCGGCTCGACTGCGTGCTGGGCACGGCGACCGGGATGCGGGCCGGCCTGACGATGGCTGCGCACCATACCGCCCACCGGATGGCCTTCGGCCGTAAGCTGGCCGGCCAGCCGCTGATGGCCGCCGTGCTCGCCGACCTCGCGATCGAGTCGGAGGCGACCACGCTGGCGGCGTTCCGGCTGGCCGGGGCGACCGACCGGGCGGTCCGCGGCGACGCGCAGGAGGCCGCGTTCCGCCGCCTGGCGCTGGCGGCGACCAAGTACTGGGTGTGCAAGCGCGCCCCGGCGCACGCGGCCGAGGCGCTCGAGTGCCTGGGCGGCAACGGCTATGTGGAGGAATCGGGAATGCCGCGGCTGTACCGCGAGGCCCCGCTGGCGTCGATCTGGGAGGGGTCGGGCAATGTCGCCGCGCTCGACGCGCTGCGCGCCCTGGCCAGGCAGCCGGAAACGGCCGAGGCGTTCTTCGCCGAGCTCGACCAGGCGGCCGGCGCGGACAGCCGGCTGGACCAGGCGGTGACGCGGCTGCGCAAGGAAGTCAGCGACCCGTCCGAAGCGCGCGCCCGCCATCTGGCCGAGGCCATGGCTCTCGTGCTCCAGGGCGCCCTGCTCGTCCGTTACGGCGACCCCGCCGTGGCCGACGCGTTCGCCGCGTCCCGGCTGGCCGACGACGGCGGGCCGGGAACCTGGGGGCATGCCTTCGGCACGCTCCCGCCCGGCGCCGACACCGCCGCCATCGTCAGCCGCGCTACCCCGCGCCTGACCGGCTGAGCCGGTGACCGGCGTCCTGGACCGGCCTGCCCCGGCACCCGACCTGACCCTGCGGTACGGCCCGCGACCCGAGCACGTCGTGGACCTCAGGTTCCCCCCGGCGATCCCGGACCGAGGGGCGCCACTGATCGTGCTGATCCACGGCGGGTTCTGGCGCCCGGCCTACGACCGCACGCACCTGGGGCCGATGGGCCACGCCCTCGCGACCGCCGGATATATGGTCGCGGTGCCGGAGTACCGGCGGGCCGGCATGGCCGAGGAGGGCTGGGCGGGCACGTTCGGCGACATCGCGCTGGCCGCCGACGAGGTGGCCGGCGTCGCCGGGGCGCACGGCGCCGATACCAGCACGGTCACCTGGGCGGGTCACTCGGCAGGCGGTCACCTCGCGCTATGGGCCGCGGCCCGCCCCGGCCTGCCGCTTTCCGGGGCCGGTTCGCCGTGGCGCGGACCCAGTCCCGCCACCCACGTGGTCTCCTTGGCGGGGTGCTCCTCGCTGCGGCTGTGCGCGGAGTGGAACCTCGGTGGCGGCGCGGTCCGCAGCCTGATGGGCGGAGGGCCGGACGAGGTCCCCGAACGCTACGCCGTCGCCGACCCGGCGGCGCTCCCCCCGCCCGCCGTGCCCGTCACGCTGGTTCACGGCAGCGCCGATGACCAGGTGCCGGTGGAGATGAGCCGGGCATTTCCCGGGGGCACGCTGGTCGAGATACCCGGGGCCGGCCATTTCGATCTCATTGACCCGCGGAGCCGCGCCTGGCCCACGGTCATGGCAGTGCTCGCGGGCACTCTTTCCGGCTGAGCGGCAGGCACGGTAAAACGGAAGGCGGGTCCGCTGGGACCCGCCTTCCGGAAAGTCGGGCCGGGGGAACAACCGGCCCGCTGGAGTTCTGTGCCCTGCCATGGCATTGCGCTCACGCAGCGACACAGCCCCCCGGGAAAAACCGTGGTACCGAAGTCACGAGCAAGCAAACCTGCGGAGAGACCCCCCCGGTTTAGCGCTTCTGCGCACATGGGCCTCTCATCCGATCATGAGCCGCCGCACGAACCGCGCCGCCGCGCTAATTCCCCGTTGCTGCCCGGAACCTGACGACCAGCTCGGCCGGCACCCGGCCGCGGTCCTTGACGTCGATACCCTGCGCCTTGGCCCATTCACGGACCTCCGTGGTGTTCAGCCCGCTGGCCGCCGCCCGGCGTCCGGCCCGCGCGGGCCGACGCGCCGTGGTGCCACTGCTCCGCCGTGCGGCCTCGACGTAGCGAGACAACGCCTTGCGGAGCGCCTCGGCGTTCTTGGCGTTCAGGTCGATCTCGTACTCGGCACCATCCAGCGCAAAGCGGACGGTACCCTCTGCCTCACTACCATCGATGTCATCGATGAACAGGGTTTGTATCTTCTGAGCCACGTGTACTCCGTTCCACTCGTTGAATAGTGCATAAGCGTAGACGATCATCACCCGATAAGGGCGCAGCAGCCCCTCATTTCCATTGAAAGTCGTTCGCGGAACGCCGGCCGCCGCCTTCCCCGATGAACTGACCGGCCGCGGAAGAAGTCACCAACGGTGCGCGCTTGCACACCTAAAGCAGGTAGCGGGGCCCGGACCAGGCCGCACTCCGTTACGATATGAAATCGTTTGCGTCATTCCGGTCGCCACCGATACGAGCCCTGCGCACCTGCCCGGCGTTCGCATTGCCATCCGCCCGTGCCTTAAGACCAGGAGAACAACCCTGGTTAGAAGGCTGCGCGGGGCGAGCGTCACATTACGCCTAACCGTGATGCACGTGCATCGGCTTCGCGTTTCACTGAGCCGAACTCTCAGGATCCTCTCAGCATCGCAAAGGTTTCTCCCAGCCCAGGAAAAGGGAAGGCAGCCGGCATTGATGCCGGCGGCGGGCATGGCCGGTCAAGTCACGCACCCGAGAGCCGGTCCGGCGGCGAGGGCAGACCGGAGTCCGCGCCTCCGTCGCAGGTGCGAGCCACCCCGCGGCACCCTGCGACCGCCAAGCCGACGGGTCGGCCAGGCCGCGCAGGCGTACCGGGAAGGGATCCGGTCCGCTTTAGGAGTGCGAACTGATCCGGTATGGTTGAAATTTCCCGCCACTTTGCCAAGCTCGAAGTCCCGGGACCTCAACCCGCTTGCCGACCACCCTGATACCCCATATGGTCCGGTATGCGTTCCGCGCCCAGGCAAACCGGCTCGCGATTTTATCGCGCGCCGAGAACATATCCTCGGCGGTGGCGGTGAGACTGGGAAGCCCGCGAGCCGTTCTCGCATCCTTCACTTAAGCCCGGCCATGCCGATGGTGACTCCATTGTCCTCACGTTCTCGCTGAAGATGTCATCCGCTAGACGGATATTTCCCGCCCGCCCTGGTGAACCACCGACGGTCACGTTCAGGTACCGTTCACTTTCGGCTTGGCCAGTCGTGCCTTTCCTGCTGGAAAACGTTTCAACGGTTGAAGGGTCCCGATAGCGGCGCAAACGGCTCGTTGCGGCTGCTTGCCCGGCGCTATCCGGCCTCGGCTATTTCTGCCGCCTGGCGGCGCGGCCGCGGCGTATGCCTCAGCGTATGACCTCAGCGCCGTCCGGCTTGCGGCCAGCGCGGCAGTTCCTGCCAGGTGCGGCCGCTCCGGACACTGGCCGGCTCTTCCGTCACGATGTCCGACCCGGGACGCGCGGCTTCGTCGCGGACCTTGACCAGGATCCAGCGCCGCTCGCCGGTCCTGGTGAGTGCGAAGCCTCCGGACAGCTTGCGGCCGTGCAGGACGAACGAGACGTGCCCGGGCTCATCCCGGACCATCTCGGCGGTCCCCTCGTCCCAGATGATCACCGCGCCGCTGCCGCGCGACTGTCCCTCGTGCACGCCCTCGAAGTCGCCCGCCGCCATGGCGTGGTCCGCTACCGGCACGGCCAGTCGCCGGACGCCCGGATCGAGCGACGGCCCCTTGGGCACCGCCCACGAGCGCAGCACCTCGCCTGCCTGCAGGCGGAAGTCGAAGTGCAGCGTCGTCGCGTCGTGCAACTGGACGACGAAGCGGGGCGGCATGGCCACCGCCCCAGTATGTCCCCGCGCCATTGCTCCTCGTTCCGCCCGGCCGGGAATTGTTCGGGGAAAATGGCATTCCGATACGGCAGCGAAGGGCCAGGGCCGGCCTGTACGGCGATTCCCCGGTCTGGAGCGCCTGGCTGCCGCGCCGGGCCGCTACGCAGTTCGCCTATCCCGGCTCGCGCCTGGCCGTCACATCGACCGCCCGCGCGGTTCGCGGTCCGGCAGGACTCCGGGGATCGGCGCAGACCGCCGGCGCCGACGATTTCCGGCGCCGCGTAGCCGGACATTGACGTTCTGACCAGCGGATTTCCGCTGAGCCTGGGACGGTCTCGGAGCCTGGGCGGCCCTGATGACGCGGCCGGTTCCGTGCTGCCACGGCGCGACGGCGCCGCCTCCGGGCGACGGGATAGTCACGTCAGCCGACGCGCGGCCGACCGGCCCTTATTACTGGCGTACTGGTAATACGCCATTTCCGGGGTTTAGCGACGACATTTCTCGCATAGGCAGAAGACACCAGGCGACCGATGCCGCAGCCCGCGGCATCAATGCCGGCTAGCCGGCGAGTCGCCGCTTCCGGCCGGGAGTTACATCGTGGCCCGTGGCTCGCGGGCGGCCTCCGGCCCGAACCGGGGGCAGGCAGGCCGACGATCGCCCGGGACGTATTGCCGGCAATATCCACGGGCACAATCCGGATATACGATCACGATTGTCAGTCTTTGACTGACGGGCAGCCTCGGGGCCGCCGCGCGCGAACATTGACGCATATCGGGCCGGAGCAGGCCAGGAATGCGCACCGGGCCGGTGACCGTAACCCGGCGCGGCCGCTTGATGATCTTGATTCGGCCAGGTGACCCTGAGTACCGGGGCTGCGCGGCGCCCATTCCCGGTGCCAGGTAATTTCGTGCCGGTCGATTGCCCCGTGGCCTGACGCGCTTTCCGGAGACAGGATGAGGGCTCCGGGATCAGCTCACCCGCGGCGCCAGCGCGCACCGCGGCGGCGACCTCCTGGGCCGGGCCACCCCGGTTCTCGTCCGGCACCAGCGGCCAGCCACCTGATGGCCCGCCGCCGCGAGCCTGCCGGACGCGGATGCCGTCAGCGTGCAGCCGCGGCCGGTCACGTCCGGCATGGCCCCGCCCGACGCCAGTCTCCTCATCAGATCCCAGACCTTTCCGCGCGGCGCTCACCGCTACCGGAGATACGGACCGCGCCGGGCCGGGGTTCAAGCGGACGCCCTGAACAGGCCGAATGATCCGGGGTGACAGCCGGCCCGCCGGGTGCCGTACGCTCGACGTAGTCGCGGTAACGGCGGCCCGCACGCCGTACTGATCGGGGAGTCGCTTATGGGCATCCTTTCCTGGTTTCGCTCTCGCAGGTCCGGGGACGTCCCGGACGATGAGCCCCCGAACCTGATCAAGTATCGCTACGAGGACCCCGCGTTCGAGCCAGTCGAGAGGGCGGCGGCCCGGGACGTCGCCGCGGTCGAGGAAGACGCCAAGTACTTCGGCCCGGACTCCCCCGCCGACCAGGACGAACTCTAGCCGCCAGCACGAACCTGGCCATGGTCCCGCCGGTCCGCCGGGCGACGGCTAGGCTAACCGGTCGTGGTCACGGCACCGGACATTCCCGGGCATAGGGTCGGCGGCGTCCTCGGCGCGGGCGGCTTCGCCACCGTGTACCGGTGCTGGCGGTCGGCCGGGAGGTCGCGGTCAAGGTAGACAACCGCATGCTGCTCACGGAACGTGACCGCCGCAGATTTCTCCGCGAGGTGACGGCGGCCGGACGGTTGGCCGGTCACCCGCATGTCATTGACGTCTATGACGCGGGCACGCTCGCTGACGGGCGGCCCTACCTGGTGATGGAGCTGTGCCCGGCCGGTATCTCGCGCTGGCCGCTGGGCTCGTCGTGATCGTCGCCGCTGCCCTGCTCGCCGGACCGCGGTTGCTGTCGCACGGGAGCAGCGCCGCGGCCGCCCCGGCCGCGGCCGGGCCCACTGGGACCGGGCCCGCCGGGACCGGATCCCGCGCCCAGGGTGGCGCCGCGGACGTGTTCGGGATCAGGACCACGAGCGCCGGCTGCCCGGCGGCCGCGCTCCGCGCGGCTAGAGCGCGCTGCCCGGCATCCCCGGAATGCTTCGGCGGGATCGTCGTGTCCGCTGGCAGCGCGAGCGCCGAGCGCCTGCCCGGCGACCAGCCGCATTCCTGGGAGACGTTCGCGATCGCTATCCTGCCTGCCGACGTGCGGACCTTCGACCAGCGGGTGGTGACCGCGGATCCGGCCGTGAGCAAGGTCTGCTCCCAGCCGGTGATGCTCGCGTCGCGGCAGGGCCAGGCGCGCCGCCTCCCGGCCCCTGACTGGGACATCGCCGTCCTGCCGCCGTCGGAGGCCGCGTTCGGCAGCGGCACGCGCGTCTACCGCTGCCTCGCCCGCGAAATCGGGCACCAGCGGCGCGCGTCGCAGTTCCGCCGGTAAGGGAGGCGACAGGCGGGACAGGGGCGACCTGACCGAGGCGGTTGCGGCCGGCCTTGAGTCCACCGGCTCGAGCGCGATCTCGATGGCCGGCTCCACGTCGTGCCGTACCGCGGTGGCCAGGCTGGCCGGGCTGTCATCCGTGCACGCGGCACCCTGCTGCTGGCGTTCCAGGCCGGCGACGAGCCGCTGCGGCTGACCGAGGCGCTGGGGCGTCCCGTCTCGCTCGTCTTCCACCGCCGGCAGCCAGGCCAGGTCGCGGAGTTGCTGGGCCAGGCCGGGCTGGCCGTGCACGCCCGGCTGCTGCGGGAGCCGGACACCGAGGGCGCCTTCACCGAGCGTGCCCCGCAGGCCTTTCTCCTGGCCCGCAAGCCGGCCGGCTGAAACGGTGCCCTTCTCGCTGCCCGCCTTGTCACAGGGCGGCTCACGGTGCAGATCATGACCTGGTACTGCCCGCCCGGCACGATGAGCAAGCCCGGGCGCGCGGTCACCGTCTAGAGGAGCGAGGCTGGCGGCGTCAGGCCGACTGGGCGACCCAGGTGTCCAGGCCGGCCGCGCCGGTCTGGCTGAGATCCCGCAGGCCCGGCTCCAGACGGATGCCCGCGTACGCATAGCAGTCGGCGACCAGCGCCGCGCATACCTGCCAGTGATCCGCCTTGAAGACCGGGTCGAGTTCGGCACCGTCGCGCGGCCTGAGCACCTTCAGCGCGAAGCCGGTGTAGGCCGGGTAGTCGTACGGGCGCCCCACCAGGCCGAGCGCCCGGACGCAGATCCTCTCGCGCTGAGCCCCGGTCAGCGCGCAGTGCGCGTTCCACACCGCGTCGAGGTGTGACGCAGCCGACGCGATCCGCACGGCCGGCGGCGCTACCTCCACGATCCGCCCGTTGCCGATGTAGATGAAGGCATGACCGGGCCGCGGACCCGTCGGGTGCCTGATCAGGTCGCCGGTGATGCCCTGGCCGCGGCTGACGCCATAACAGCCGGGCCGGACCATATCCCCGCTGGCCGCGGTGTACGGGGCCAGCCTCGGCCGTGCGGTCACGGGCCGGATGGCGGTAACGGTCATCGGATTCCCCTCGTGGCGATATGGCCGGGCCTGCTCCCGGCCTCACCGGAAGGAGCAGCGGGCAGCACCGCTGATACAGCTTTTTTGCGCTCGGCGGTCTTACCCGGCAGCGGCGTGCTGCTGCGGTACGGGCGGTAACCTCGGCTCGTTCGGTCAAAAAAGAATTCAAAGAGCGGCCGTTTAGCTACTTACGGTATAAAGCGGGCACTGGTTTGCTTGCCGCCTGTAACGCCGCTAGCGTGCCAGCATGGCAGCGGACGGGCGACGGCACGTAATCGCGATCGGCGGCGGCATGCGCGTCCCCGACGGCCGGGTGCCCGTGCACATGGACTACGCGCTCCGGCTCGCCGGCCGGCCGGAACCGCGGATCTGCGTGCTGAACACCGCGGGCGGCGACGACCCCCGCTGGGCGCTGCACATGTACGACCGCTTCGCCGGGCACCCGGCCCGGCTCAGTCACCTGGCCCTGTTCCCGATGCCCAACGTGGCCGACCCCGAGGACCTGCTGCTGTCCCAGGACGTCATCTTCGTCGGCGGCGGCAGCGTGGCGAACATGCTGGCGGTCTGGCGGATACACGGCCTGGACCGGATCCTGCGCAAGGCATGGCAGGCGGGCATCGTCCTGGCCGGCTCGAGCGCCGGGGGAATCTGCTGGTTCGAAGGGGGAACCACGGATTCGTTCGGCCGTGAGCTGCGCGCCTTCACCGACGGCCTCGGGCTGCTGGCCGGGAGCTACTGCCCGCACTACGACTCCGAGCCGGGCCGGCGGCCGCTGTACCACCGGCTGATCGCCGACGGGACGCTGGCGGCGGGCATCGCGTGTGACGACGGCGCGGCGGCGCACTTCACCGACGACGAGCTGACCGAGCTGCTCGCGGACCGGCCGGGCGCGAGCGCGTACCGGGTGGAACCGGGCGTCACCGAAACCCGGCTCGACACCCGCTTCCTCGGCTAGCCCGGCCAGCGCGTCAGCCTCACGGGCGACGCCGGGCTCAGCCCGAAGGCGGACGACGGCGGGCGGCGGGCTGCGTACCCTGGTCAGGTGCCTGGTCTGTACGCCTGGCTGCGCCGTAACCCCAGGCTGGTGGACGGCGCGCTGGCCCTGCTGCTGATCTATCCCGGAGGCGGCCGCCTGCTGGTCACCCTGCCGTTCACCCTGGGCATGGTGGTGCCGGTGGTGTTCCGGCGCAAGTACCCGGTGGCGGCGTTCGCGGCGGTCATCGCCGTCGGCGCGCTGCAGGTGCTGCTGATTCGCCGGCCGGTGGGGGCCGACCTATCCGTGCTGATCGTGCTCTACACGCTGGCGGCCTGCCGGCCGCGCCGGATATCGCTGCGCGGGCTGGCCATCTGCCTGGCCGGCGCGGCGGTCGCCACCTGGCGGTGGCACCCGGTCCATCCCGTGGACGGCCTGTACACGGTCGGCGTGGAGACGGCCCTGTTCGGCGGCCCGGTGCTGCTGGCCTGGCTGCTCGGCGACTCCGCGCGCTGGCGGCGCGGCTAGATGTGCCGCCGTCCGAGCTGCTGTTCGCGATCCGTTCGGTGCACGCGGGCGATTCCGTCGTCGCCCCGTCGACCACCCGGCGGCTGATCGACCGGTTCGTGCCGCTGCTGCCCGCGGACGGTCCGCCGCCGTCGGACCTGGCCGAGCTCACCGAGCGGGAGCGGGAAGTCCTCATCCAGGTGGCGGCCGCGCTGTCCAACGCCGAGATCGCGACCCGGCTGTTCGTCTCCGAGGCCACGGTGAAGACACACGTCGGCCGGATCCTGGCCAAGCTCGGCCTGCGGGACCGGGTCCAGGCCGTGGTCCTGGCCTACGAGAGCGGGCTGGTGAAGGCGCGGGGCGCGCGGTAATCCTGCCGGGCGACGGGTGTTGTCCCTGTTATCCCTGAGGCGTACGCGAAAATCAGACTCCTGGCCGGCGCGCCGGGCCGGGCCGCGTCCCTAGCGTGCCGGTATGGCAACTCATTCACGGGTAATGGCCCCGGCCCAGGTGGCAGTGGCGGCCGCGGATCTGGTCAAGGTATACGGCTCGGGCGACACCGCCGTCTACGCGCTCGACGGCGTCACCGTCGAGTTCTCCACGGCGCGGTTCACCGCGATCATGGGCCCGTCCGGGTCCGGCAAGTCAACCCTGATGCACTGCCTGGCCGGCCTGGACACGCCCAGCTCCGGTTCGGTCAGGATCGGCGCGGTCCAGCTATCCGGGCTCTCGGACCGGGCCCTTACCCTGCTGCGCCGCAGCCACGTCGGCTTCGTCTTCCAGTCGTTCAACCTGCTGCCCGCGCTGACCGCCGAGCAGAACATCCGGCTGCCGCTCGACCTGGCTGGCCGGCGGCCGCAGCCGGACTGGTGGGATCAGGTCATCGGCCGCTCGACCTGGCGGACCGGCTCGGGCACCGGCCCAGCGAGCTGTCCGGCGGCCAGCAGCAGCGGGTCGCCTGCGCGCGGGCGCTGATCACCAGGCCGAACGTTGTCTTCGCCGACGAGCCGACCGGCAACCTCGACTCGGCCAGCGGCGCCGAGGTGCTCGGGTTCCTGCGCGCGTCGGTCCGCGAGCTCGGCCAGACGGTGATCATGGTGACGCACGACCCGGTGGCCGCCAGCTACGCCGACCGGGTGGTGTTCCTCGCCGACGGGCAGGTCAACGGCGAGCTGCACGCGCCGACGCCGCAGTCCGTGCTCGATCACCTCAAGCTGGCCGGGGAGTGAGCAGGCCCATGCTGCGTACCACCCTGACCGGCCTGCGGTATCGCACCGCGCGCCTGGTGCTGTCGTCGCTCGCGATCGCTCTCGGCGTCGCCTTCGTCACCGGCACCCTGGTGATGGGCGCCTCGATGAACCAGGCGTACTTCACGAGCGCTTCGGTCGCGGCTTCCCGCGCCGCCGTCGACGCCGCGACGGCCAGCGACCCGCTCCTGGTGGTGAACACCATCGCCGCCTACAAGGCGAGCCTGGCCAGCCGGGTCAACCAGATCCTGGCGCTGTTCGGCGCGCTGCTGGGGCTGGCGGTGCTGATCGCGCTGCTCGGCATCTCCAACACGCTGTCGCTGTCGGTGATCGAGCGCACCAGGGAATCCGCGCTAATGCGCGCGCTCGGCCTGACCCGGGGTCAGCTGCGCCGGATGCTGCTGACCGAGGCGCTGCTGATGGCGGGGCTGGCCATCGTGCTCGGGGCGGGTCTCGGCGTGACGTTCGGGGTCGTCATGGTGCACGCGTTCGTCCAGTCCACCGATGGCCAGGGGTTGCTGTCCATGCCGTACTCGCACATCACGCTGTACGCGGCGATCGCCGTCTGCGCCGCGCTGGCCGCCGCGGCCCTGCCCGCCCGCCGGGCCGCCCGGGCGCCGGTGGTGTCCGCGATGGCCCAGACCTAAGCGCCGTTTCTCTACCCAGGGGTGGAGGCGGGGTTCTACCCCTGGCCTGACGCGCCGGCCGGGCGCGAACCGGCACGCTCGTGTCATGAGCGAACCGCAGGCAGTGACCGTGCGAGGTCTACGCAAGTCGTACGGGACCAGGATGGTGGTGGACGGGCTGGACCTCGACGTCCCCGCCGGTGAGATAGTCGGCCTGATCGGCGCCAACGGCGCCGGCAAGACGACGACCGTGGAGTGCATCCAGGGGCTGCGCAAGCCCGATTCCGGGCGGCTGCGGGTGCTGGGCTTCGACCCGGTGACGCAGGCCGGGCAGCTGCGGCCGCTGGTGGGCAGCCAGCTCCAGTCTTCCGCGCTGCCCGACCGGCTGCGGGTGGCCGAGGCGCTCGACCTGTTCTGCACGCCACGTGCCCGGGACGGCGGCGAGCTGCTCGAGCAGTTCGGGCTGACGCAGCGGCGCCGGTCGGTGTTCTCGTCGCTGAGCGGCGGGGAGCGGCAGCGGCTGTTCCTCGTCCTGGCCCTGCTCAACCGGCCGCAGCTGGTGATCCTGGACGAGCTGACCCAGGGCCTGGACCCGGCGGCGCGGCGCGACGTCTGGGCGGCGATCCGCCAGCTCAACGACCAGGGGACCACGGTGCTGCTGGTTACCCACGAGATGGATGAGGCCGAGGCGCTCTGCGACCGGGTCGCGGTGATGCGCGCGGGCCACGTCATTGACGCGGGGGCGCCGGCGGACCTGGTGGAACGGCACGCCAGCACGGCGGTGATCCGGTTCAGCATGCCGGATCCCCCCGCGCAGCTGCTGGACCAGGTCCGCCGGCTTGACGGGGTGCGGGAGGTGACGCGGTCCGGCGCGCGGATCACGGTGCACGGCCACCGGCGCATCGTCGCCCACGTCTGCGCCGCCCTGGTGCGCTGGGAGCCGGTGCCGGCCGACCTGGCCATTTCCCAGCCAGGTCTGGAGGACGCCCTGCTCGGACTGCTGAACGGCGATCAGCATGAGCAGCCGGCGGTCATATTTATCGACGGCGAACTGATCGGAGGACGGCGATGAGCACCACGGTGGGACGGCTGGTCCGGGCCGAACTCAGGCTGATGACACGCGATCCGCTCGTGCTGACGTTCGTGTTCGCGTTCCCGATCGTCACCATGCTGATCATCGGCGGCGCGTTCGGCACCAGGCCGGACCCGGCGTTCGACGGGACCAACCCGTCGCACTGGTACGTGGCGTCCTACCTCACCGTGGTGATCGCCGCGACCGGGCTGGTGATGCTGCCGGTCCACCTGGCCTCGTATCGGGAACGCGGCGTGCTGCGCCGCTTCGCCGCGGCCGGCTTCCCGCGCTGGTCATTCGCGATCGCCCAGCTCATCGTGGGCCTGCTGACCACCGCGGTGGCCTGCGCGCTGCTGCTGGCCGTGGCCGCGCCGGTCTACGGCATCCCCGCCGTGCACGACGCGTGGCGGGTGGCGGTCGCGTTGCCGCTCGGCGCCGTCGCCTTCGTCAGCCTCGGCGTGCTGCTCGGCTCGGTGCTGCCCTCGGCCCGCGCGGCCCAGGCCGTCGGCCTGCTGCTGTTCTTCCCGTCCTTCCTGCTCGGCGCGGGCGGCCCGCCGCCGCACGTGATGGGCTCGATCGTCAAGCAGGTCGCGGGGCCGCTGCCGCTGACGCTGCTGACCAACGCGGTACGCGCGCCGTGGCTCGGCCTCGGCCCCGCCACCGGGTCGCTGATCGGGGTGGCGGTGCTCGCGGTGGCGGCCACGGCCGTCGCGGCCCGGCGCACCGCGCTGTGACACCCGCTCTCCCGCGCTACGGCCGCCCGGTGACGGGCGGCCGTAGAATCCGCGCCATGAGCGGCGATCTGGATCCGGGCGGCCCCGCAGAGCTCGCCTCCGCCAGACTCACCTCCCTCGGACCGGCCTCCCTCGGACCGGCCTCCCTCGGGCCCGCCTCCGTCGGACCGGCCTCCCCCGGGCCCGCCTCCCTTGGGCTCACCGAGTCTCTGGCGGGCCGGGCGCGGTGGGCCGCCATCGTGGTGTTCGCCGCGGTCACCGCGGCCGGGGCGATCTGGCTCAACCCGAGCGCCCCGGTCGCCGTGGCAGGGGCGGTGGTGGCGGTCGGCGGGGCGGTCCCGCTCGTACTGGGCTGGCGGCCCGTGCTGCTCTACGCCGCGATCGCCACGGCCGGGATCGCGATGCTCGGGCACGGCATGTCGAGCAACCTCGGCTGGTTCGGGGTGTGCCTGCTGACCGGCTGGTGCGTGCTGGCCGGCAGCCGCCGCGAGGCCCTGGCCTACTGGGCCGGGACGATGCTCCTGTTCGCGGCCGAGTGGCTCTGGGTCCAGCCCGATCCCGGCTGGGGCGCCTGGCTGGCCGGGGTCACCCTGGCGACCGCGTTCAGCCTGCTGATCCGGCACGACAGGGACCTGCTCCGGCGACTGCGGCAGGCTCAGGCGGGCCTGGCCGAGCAGGCCAGGGCCCAGGAACGGAACCGGATCGCCCGGGAGCTGCACGACGTCATCGGCCACACCCTGACGGTCAGCTTGCTGCACGTGCAGAGCGCGCGGCTGGCGGTGGAGCACGACCCGGCGACGCCGGGCACGCCCTGGCCGAGGCCGAACGGCTCGGCCGCGAGTGCCTGGCCGAGGTGCGCACCGCGGTTGGCATGCTCCGCGAGGACGACGCCGCGGACCGTACCGCGCCACTGCCGGGCGCTGGCGGCTTGCCCGCACTGGTGGAGCAGTTCCGCTCCGCGGGCGCGGACGTGACCCTGACCGTCGAGGGCGACGTCGCCGGGCTGCCCGCCACCACCGGCCTGGCCGTGTACCGCATCGCGCAGGAGGCGCTGACGAACGCGGCCAAGCACGCACCCGGGGTGCCGACCGAGGTCCGGCTGCGGGTCTCGGCCGGCGAGGTGACGCTGACCGCGGACAGCCGGGCCGTGCCGGGCAAGGGCGCGAGCGCGGGCGCCGGCCCGGGGCTCGGCGTGATCAGCATGCGGGAGCGGGCCGAATCGGTCGGCGGCAGCTGCGAGGCCGGCCCCGGCGGCCGCGGCTGGCTGGTCCGCGCCAGGCTCCCGCTGACCGGGGGCGCGCCGTGATCCGGGTGCTGCTCGTCGACGACCAGGAGCTGGTCAGGACCGGTCTGCGGGGCATCCTGCGCGCCGCGTTCGGCTTCGAGGTGGTGGGCGAGTGCGCGGACGGCGGCGAGGTCGCCACGGCGGTCGAGGCCACCGCGCCGGACGTGGTGCTGATGGACGTGCGGATGCCCTTCACCGACGGCGTGCAGGCCACGGTGCAGCTGAAGCGGCGCGAGGGCAGCCCGCCGGTGCTCGCCCTGACCACGTTCGACGACGACCAGGCGCTGGCAGGCATGCTGCGGGCTGGCGCGTCCGGCTTCGTCCTCAAGGGCGTGCCCGCCGAGGACCTCCAGCGGGCGGTGCGGACGGTCGCCGAGGGCGGCTCGTGGCTCGACCCGGCCGTCACCGGCCGGGTGCTGGCCACCTACCGGTCCGCGCCGGCCGCCGCGGGCCCGGCGGGCCCGGACCCGGACCTGGACGCGCTCACCGGCCGCGAGATCGAGGTGCTGGCGCTGATCGGCCGGGGCAAGACCAACGGCGAGATCGCCGCTGAGCTGTTCGTCAGCGAGGGCACGGTCAAGACGCACATCAACCACGTGTTCACCAAGCTGCGGCTGCGTGACCGCGCCGCGGCCGTGGTCTTCGCCTTCGACCACGGCCTGGTCCGCCGCTCCGGCTGAGCGCCGAGCCTCCCGGGCAGCGGGCCGCGGCGGGCTTCGCCACACCAGCCACCTCAGCCTCATCGCTGACACGTGGCCCGGGTGGGTAACCACGACAATGTGACTCTGTCGTGGTCCTGACCAACACGATGTGACATCGTCGTGGTTGCCGGGGACGGGCCGGGGAGGACGAGCCGGCTACGTGCGGGTGGCGCGGCGCAGTGACCAGGCCAGGGCGGCGAAGACGCACACGGGCAGCAGCCACCAGGCGTTGACGCCGGCCGCGTGGACCAGCACCGCGGTCAGCGCGAGCGCGGCGACCACGACGACCGCGACCCGCCAGTCGTCGCCGACCACAAAGTCGTACCAGAACGCGCCGATCGACCTGAGCCGCCTCACGAGCTGGTCACCTCCTCGGACGTGGGCGCGGACGTGGGCTGGACCGCCCGCGGCCGCCGCAACAGGACCGTGTAGCCGAGCGACACCAGGGCCACCACCGGCACCACCACGAGCAGGGCCGCGTCCTGGCCGGGCCAGGAGACCCCGGCTCCCTCGGCGCCCCAGAAGATGCCGAACGAGGTGAGCATGATGCCCACCACGAACTTCATCGCGTTCTCCGGCACCTTGGCCAGCGGCGCCCGCACCAGGACCCCGGTCACCGCGACCACGACCACCGCCGCGGCCGCGCCGATCACCGCGGCGCCCACGTTGCGCTGGTTGGCGCCGAACGTGATCACGATGAAGACCACCTCAAGGCCTTCGAGCAGGACGCCCTTGAACGACAGCGTGAAGGCGTACCAGTCGTGCACGCGGCCCCGGGACGAGGCGGCCGCGGCCTTGGCCGCCGCCACCTCGCGCAGGTAGGCACTGGCCTCGTCGTGCAGCGACTTGTACCCGGTCGCGCGCAGGATGGCCTTGCGCAGCCACTGCAGCCCGAAGATGGCCAGCAGCGCGCCGACCACCAGCCGCAGCGCGGTCAGCGGCAGCAGCGTGATCGTCGGCCCGAGCGCCGCCACGATCGCGGCCAGCACGACCAGGGCCACGGCCATGCCCTGGAACGTGGACCGCCACTCGCGGGTCAGGCCGGCGGCGAGCACGATGGTCAGCGCCTCGATCGCCTCCACCGCGCAGGCGACGAAGACGGTCAGGATGAGGGGAAGCGCGGTCACGGGGCTCCTCCCAGGCTTAGTGCTTGAATGTTCGGGTGACGGAGAAAACTGAGGACGCGAGCTGGCTGGTGCTCATCTACCGGGTTCCGCCTGAGCCAACCAGGCTGCGTTCCACCGTATGGCGGCGGATCAAGAGCCTGGGCGCAATTTACCTGCAGAACTCGGCCGCCGCGCTGCCGGCCAGCGCGGCCACCGAGCGCGCGCTGCGCAAGCTCAGGCGGGAGATCATCGAGATGTCCGGGACGGCCGTGCTGCTGTCCTGCTCGGTGCTGGCGGGCGAGACCGATGTGCATAAGGCCTTCCAGGCGGCTAGGAACGACGAGTACGAGGAGATCGTGGACCGCTGCGAGGACTTCCTCCAGCAGGTGAAGAAGGAATACACCGCGAACCACTTCACCTACGCCGAACTCGAGGAGAACGAGGTCGACCTGGTCAAGCTGCGCAACTGGTTCGCCAAGGTGCGCGAGCGCGACGTGTTCGACGCGGACGGACGGCAGGCGGCCGAGAAGGCGATCGACGAGTGCGAGCAGTCGCTGGAAGCCTACGCCGCCCGGGTGTACGCCGAGGAAAACGAGGGCCGCTGACCGTCGGCTCCTGACATCTTGCACAAACGACACCCTTCGATTGCAACGATTGATAAATTGTACAACTAACCGTCGTTGCATCATCCTTTCTCGCCATTGCTTCGTCTACTGGTCAACCCCAACGGTCGGCCGCCAGGCCGTCCCGCGCGTACTCGGTTACGGTCACCGCACGGCCATCCGCTGGTCGGTCAGTTCCAGGTGAAATCATAAGTTTCTGCTAATTTCCGGGCGTTGTCCTGGCACCCCGGCTTAGTAGCGACGTCCGTCGCGCTACCCTGGTGAGCACGCTCGTACCGGTCGATCCGGCGATGACGGACTTGGCGAACCTCAAGCTGCTGTTCCGGGGGGACCGCGTGGTATCCAGGACGCCCCTGTTCCGCCCCCGCCAGGCGGATCCCGGGGGGGACCCGCGCGCTGGCGGATTCCGGACCGCGCTCGCCACGCTCTTCCCCATAGCACCCAGTGTGCCGCCAGGGCCAGGGGGGCTGCTGCGCGAGCGGCCGGTGCGCGTCGCCATCGAGATCCTCGCTGTCCTTGTCGCCGCAGTGGCGATGCTGCTGCGCGTAGCTCACATTCCGGTCTGGGACCTGGTTTATGCCGAGGACAACGGTGTCTTCCTCGTCGGGGCACTCGCGCACCCGTGGGACCTGCTCGCCCCGTTCGGCGGCTACCTGGAGCTGGTGCCGCGCATCCTCGGGCAGATCGTCTCGCTGCTGCCACTGTGGGACGCCGCGCGGGTCTACGCGGTTTCGGGAGCCCTCATCGCAGCCGTCTGCGCGCTGTTCACGTATCACGCAAGTGAGGGGTACATCTGGTCGCCCTGGCTGCGGGCCATGCTGGGAGCCGCCCTGATCCTGCTGCCGCTCGCGCCGATCGAGATGGCCGACAGTGGGGTGGACTCCCCGTGGTACCTGTTGCCGACGGCGTTCTGGGCGGTGATGTGGCGGCCCCGGACGCGTTCGGGAATGCTGGCCGCCGCGCTCATGGCCTTCGCGGCGACCTCGTCGGAGATCGTCGCGGTCATCTATATTCCGCTGCTGGTGATCCGGGTCATCGCACTGCCGCGCTGGCGGGACCACGCGGTCACCATCGGCTTCCTGCTCGGTCTGCTGGCGCAGGTGCCAGCGATCCTGTCTACCTACGCCCAGCACGCGCAGCGGCTCCATGCCTTCGGTCAACCGCTCGCCTCGGTCAAGTTCTACTTCCACGCCTTCGTCCTGCGCTCCGTCGGCTGGCACCTGTCGTGGTGGCTGCAGAGGCCGCTCGGCCTGGACGCTGCCACGGCGGTCGTCGGCGCGTTCCTGCTGGCTGTCCTCGCCTGGGTCCTGATCACCGGCGATCGGCAGGTCCGCGTCTTCGCCGTGCTGGCCACCGTGATCGGCTTCGTGCAGGTGATCGCCGTCGCGTCCGTCCCGGGCCCGCCCGGCGCTCACTGGGTGGCGCACGCGGTGGCCGACCCGACCTTCCAGCCGGGCTCCCGCTACGACGCCGTCCCGGTGATGCTCCTGGACGCCATGGTGATCATCGCGGTCGACACCTTCATCCGCCGCCGCGGCGCGGTCACGCCTACGCCTACGCCACCACCGCAGGACGCCTGGCGGGGCCCGCGACCGTGGGCGCTGATCGCGGTCACGGCGCTGACCTGCGCGCTCGCGTTCGGCTGGGTGAGTGACTACAGGTACTACGTACCCAGTCGCGTCAGCCAGGGTTACTGGACTCACACCGTGCATGACTGGCTGAAAGCCTGCGTCAGGAGCAAGACCGGCGAGATCTTGCTGCCCACCTGGGGTGCCCCCAACGCGACCGTCCCCTGCTCACGCATCCGCCGCTAGGGGTCCCGATCGTCCCGGACCTTGAGATCACCACCATCCGGTGATCACTCCACCGGCGCCCCTGACGGGCATCAGCGGGCATCATCGGTGCCAGCCGCTGCCACATGCCCGTATCGGCGGCCCGGACGCCCCGGCCGCCAGTCAGGTCCTGACCGCCGGTCGTCGCGGTCATGGCCGGGCTGGAACACCGGCCGATGCCCTACGATCAGCAGGATGACGGTCACACTTCTTACCAGCCAGTCAGCGCCGGCCACAACCGACGCGGACGCCCTCGTCACCGGGGTGTTCCAGGGTTCAGACGGCCCGGTTCTCACGCTGAGTACCGATGAATTCGACCTGATGGCCGCGCTCACCGCGCTCGGCGCCACGGGCAAGGCCGAAGAGATCACCAAGATCCCCACCGGGGGCCGGCTGGCTACCCCGGTCATCGTCGCCGTGGGCCTCGGCCCGGAACCCGGGACGGCCGACGCGGCGCCCGCGGCACGCCAGGCCTACCTGGAGCGGCTGCGCCGCGCCTCCGGTGCCGCCACCCGCAATCTGACCGCCGACACTCCTGGCAGTGCCGGGCGGACCAAGCGCATCGCCATCGCACTGCCCGCGAGCGAGCCGGACGAGGCCGAGGCGGTGGCGCTCGGCGGGCTGCTCGGCGGCTACGCCTTCAGGAAATACCGGACGGCCGCCGGCACGCCCGGTGACGTCGAGCAGATCGTCCATACCGCCCACGACGAGGCGGTCCGCCGGGCCAGGATCCTAGCCGACGCGATGACGCTCGTCCGCGACCTGGTGAACACCGCTCCCGCCGACCTGGTGCCCGCGGACCTGGCCGCGGCGGCCGAGCAGGCAGCCGTGGCACACGGCCTGGGCGTGCAGGTACTCGACGAGAACGAACTGGCCAAGGAGGGCTTCGGCGGCATCCTCGCGGTGGGCATGGGCTCGACGCACGCGCCTCGGCTCGTTCGGCTCGAATACACCCACCCCGATGCCGTCCGCACCGTGGTGTTTGCGGGCAAGGGCATCACGTTCGACTCCGGCGGGCTGTCGCTCAAGCCGCCGAAGGCAATGGAGACGATGAAGGCGGACATGAGCGGCGCCGCGGCGGTACTGGCCGCGGTGCAGGCCATCGCCGAGCTCGGCCCGGCCGTGAACGTGGTCGGCTACCTCCCGCTCGCCGAGAACATGCCGGGCGGCGGGGCACAGCGGCCCTCGGACGTCATCACCATCTACGGCGGCAAGACGGTGGAGGTGCTGAACACCGACGCCGAGGGGCGCCTGGTGCTGGCGGACGCGCTGGCCCGCTCCGAAGCCGACGGGCCCAGCCTGCTCATCGACGTGGCTACACTGACAGGGGCGCAAACGGTGGCGCTCGGGAACCGCACAGCCGGGGTGATGGCCAGCGAGGATTCTCTAGCCGCGGAGCTCGCGGACGCGGCCAGGCGGGCCGGCGAAGCGATGTGGCCGATGCCGCTGCCCGAAGATCTCCGCAAGGGGCTCGATTCGACCGTCGCGGACATCGCGAACGTGTCCGGAGACCGCAGCGGCGGCATGCTCGTCGCCGGGCTGTTCCTGCGCGAGTTCGTGCCGGCCGGGGTCCGCTGGGCTCATCTGGACATCGCCGGCCCCGCCTACAACGACGGCGGCCCGTACGGCTACATCGCCAAGGGCGGCACGGGGGCGGCGGTCAGGACGCTAGTCCAGATCGCGGCCGACGTGGCGGAGGGCAAACTTGCCGGCAGCCCGGCTGACGGCAAGTGAAATGATGAAGACTGGGTAGGCCAGGTAGGGCTGACCGGCTCATGAAGGAGGCTTGAGGGGTGGCAGAGGGCATCGGCAGCTACGACATCGTCGTGCTCGGCGGTGGCAGCGGCGGGTACGCCTGCGCGCTGCGCGCGGCCGAACTCGGCAAGCGCGTGGCGCTGATCGAGAAGGAAAAGGTCGGGGGGACCTGCCTGCACCGCGGCTGCATCCCCACCAAGGCGCTGCTACACGCGGCCGAGATCGCGGACCACGCCAGGGACAGCGCGTCGGTCGGCGTCAAGACCACCTTCGAGGGCATCGACGTCCCGGGCGTGCTTTCATACAAGAACGGCGTGGTGGACCGGCTCTGGAAGGGCCTGCAGTCCACCATCGCGAGCCGGAAGATCGACACCATCGAGGGACAGGGGCGGCTGGAGTCCCCGACCAGTGTCCGGGTCGGCGACACCGTCTACGAGGCCGAGCACGTGGTGCTGGCGACCGGTTCGGAGCCGAAGAGCCTGCCCGGTCTGGAGATCGACGGCGAGCGGGTGATCACCTCGGACCACGCGCTGGTGCTGGACCGGGTGCCCGGTTCGGTGGTCATCCTCGGCGGCGGCGTGATCGGCGTCGAGTTCGCCAGCGTGTGGCGGTCGTTCGGGGCCGAGGTGACGATCGTCGAGATGCTCCCCCAGCTGCTGCCGCTGGAGGACGAGACGAGCGCGAAGCTGCTGCAGCGGGCGTTCCGCCGCCGCGGCATCAAATTCGAGCTCGGCGCGAAGTTCGAGTCGGTCAAGCACACCGACACCGGCGTGATGGTCACGCTGGAGGGCGGCAAGACGCTGGACGCCGACCTCCTGCTGGTCGCGGTCGGCCGCGGCCCGGTCTCCGCGGACCTCGGCTACCCCGAAGCCGGCGTGGCCGTGGAGCGGGGCTTCGTCGAGGTGGACGGGCTCTGCCGGACCAGCCTCCCGTCGGTCTCCGCGGTCGGCGATCTCATTAATACCCCGCAGCTCGCGCACGTCGGGTTCGCCGAGGGGATCCTGGTCGCCGAGCGGATCGGCGGGCTCCCCGTCACCCCGATCGACTACGACGGCGTGCCCCGGATCACCTACAGCGATCCGGAGGTGGCGTCGGTCGGCCTCACCTCCGCGCAGGCCGCCGAGCGCAGCCTGAAGACGGTCGAGTTCAACTACAACCTCGGCGGCAACGGCCGCAGCGTGATCCTGCAGACCCAGGGCGGGGCTAAGGTCATCGCGATCTCCGAGGAGGACCGCCCCGGCCGCGTGATCGGCGTGCACATCGTCGGCAGCCGCGTCAGCGAGCTCATCGCCGAGGCTCAGCTGATCTACAACTGGGACGCCGAGCCCTCGGACGTGGCCCAGCTCATTCACCCCCATCCCACCCAGTCGGAGGCGATCGGCGAGGCGCATCTCGCGCTGGCCGGCAAGCCCCTGCACGTACACGCCTAGGAGTCACGGGAGTCATGTCGGTCTCCGTATCCATGCCGCAGCTCGGTGAGAGCGTCACCGAGGGCACCGTCACGCGCTGGCTGAAGAAGGAAGGCGAGCGCGTGGAGGTGGATGAGCCGCTGCTCGAGGTGTCGACGGACAAGGTGGACACCGAGATCCCCTCCCCCGCGTCCGGAATCCTGCGCGGCATCGCGGTCGACGAGGACGAGACGGTCGCGGTGGGCGCGCAGCTCGCCGTGATCGACGACGGCGAGTCCGGCGACGCGGCGCCCGCGGCCGACGACTCCGCCAGTTCGGCGCCGGCCGAGGCCGCCGAGCCTGCCCAGCCCCAGGAAGCTCAGCCCCAGGCAGCCCAGCCCCAGTCTGGCCAGCCCCAGTTTGGCCAGCCCCAGTTTGGCCAGCCCCAGTCTGGCGCCGCGCAGGCTGGGGAGTCAGCGGCGGGCGGGTCACAGCCCGCAGCTCAGACGGCGCAGGCTCCGGCCGGCTCGGATGGCTGGAGCTCGCGGGGATCGCAGCTCAACTATGCACCGCCCGCGCAGTCCTCCCCCGCGGCCTCGCCGGGGTACTCGGGCTCGTCCGCCCCCTCGACGCCTGCCTACGCGCCGCCACCCGCCTACGGCCAGTCGCAGTCGTCCCGGCCCTACGGCGAGGCGGCTCCTTACGGCCAGGCCCCGGCCGCCGACGCGGCGCCCGCGGCAAATGCCGCACCGGCGGCTGACGCGACCCCGGCGGCTGACGCGGCCCCGGCGGCTGCGGCGGCCCCGGCCGCCCAGGGCCAGCCGTCTCCGGACGAGTCGGCCCCGGCCGCCGACGCCCAGGCTGAGGAATACCCGCCGCCCACACCGCTGCCCAGCGCCGGCGAGGCGCCGTACGTCACCCCGCTAGTGCGCAAGCTCGCCGCCGAGCACGCCGTGGACCTGGAGTCCGTCACCGGGACGGGGGTTGGCGGGCGCATCCGCAAGCAGGACGTCATCGAGGCGGGCCGCGCCCAGCGCGCCGCGCAGGCCGCCCAGCCGCCCGCGCCCGCCCAGCCGACACAGCCTCAGCAGCCGGCGCAGCCTGCGCAGGCCGTCCGGCCCGTCCAGCCCGCCCAGCCCGCCGCCCAGGCTCAGGGATCTCAGCCCCAGGCTCAGGAGCCGGCCCGTGCGGCGCAGCCGACCGCGGCCCCGCGTCCGGCCGTCGTGCCTTCCTCGCTGCGCGGCACAACGCAGCGGATGTCCAGGCCGCGCCAGGTCATCGCCCAGCGGATGGTCGAGTCGCTGCGCGTCTCGGCCCAGCTGACCACCGTGGTGGAGGCCGATGTGACGGCCATCGCGCGGCTGCGCGACCAGGCCAGGCAGGACTTCGAGGCCCGCGAGGGCGTCAAGCTGAGCTTCCTGCCGTTCTTCGCCCTCGCCGCCGTCGAGGCGCTGAAGGTGCACCCGAAGCTGAACGCGGTGATCGACGGGAACCAGGTTACCTACCACGACACCGAGCACCTCGGCATCGCGGTCGACACCGAACGCGGCCTGATGGTGCCGGTCATCCACAGCGCGGGCGACTTGAACATCGGCGGCCTAGCGCGCAAGATCAGCGACCTGGCCAGCCGGACCAGGTCCGGCCAGGTCACGCCGGACGAGCTGGCCGGCGGGACGTTCACGCTGACCAACACGGGCAGCCGCGGCGCGCTGTTCGACACGCCGATCATCAACCAGCCGCAAGTCGCGATCCTAGGCACCGGCACGGTCGTCAAGCGGCCCGTTGTGGTCGAGGATCCCGCCCTCGGCGAAGTGATCGCGGTGCGCTCGATGGTGTACCTCGCACTCACCTACGATCACCGGCTGGTCGACGGCGCCGACGCCGCCCGGTTCCTTACCACGGTGAAGAACCGGCTGGAGGAAGGGGCCTTCGAGACCGAGCTCGGCCTCTAGCCGCCAGCCACGGTGAAGGTCGCGGTCACCGGCTCGTCCGGGCTCATCGGCACCGCGCTGGTGGCCAGCCTGCGCGCCGACGGCCACGAGGTGATCAGGCTCGTCCGCCGCCCCCCGCGGGCCGCCGACGAGGCTCGCTGGGATCCGCGCGCGGCCGACGCCGGGCTGATCGCGTCCGGTGTGCCGAGCTCGCCCGCTCTGGACGGGCTCGGCGCCTGCGTGCACCTGGCCGGCGCCGGGGTGGCGGACCGCCGCTGGACAGCCAGGTACAAGACGGAGATCCGGGCCAGCCGGGTGCTCGGCACCCGGGCGCTGGCGGGCGCGCTAGCCAAGCTCAGCCCGCCTCCCGCCACCCTGGTGGCGGCCTCGGCCATCGGCTGGTACGGCGACACCGGTGGCCGCGAGGTCGACGAGTCCGCGCCGTCCGGGCAGTCCTTCCTCGCGCGCCTGGTCCGGGACTGGGAGGCGGCCGCCGAGCCGGCCGCCGACGCGGGGATCCGAGTCGTGCACCCCCGCAGCGGGCTGGTCCTCACCGCCCGTGGCGGCCTGCTGGCCCGGATGCTCCCGCTGGCCCGGCTCGGGGTGCTGCCCCGGTTCTCCTCCGGCCGCCAGGTCATGAGCTGGATCTCGCTGTCCGACGAGATCGCCGCGCTCACGTTCCTGCTCGGTCGGCAGGACATCAGCGGCCCGGTCAACCTCACCGCCCCGGCTCCGGTCACGAACGCCGAGTTCACCGCCGCGCTCAAGGCGGCCGTCGGCCGCTGGGACCTGCCCTGGCTGCGGGTGCCCGCCGCGGCCCTGCGCCTGGCCGTGGGCGAGGCCTCCGTCGAGCTGCTCACCAGCGCCCAGGTCACCTCCCGGCGCCTGCAGCAGGCCGGCTACGAGTTCCGCTCCCCCACCCTGCCCGAGGCCCTCGCCGCCGAACTGGCATCGCGCTGAGCGGTTCGCCGACGGGCGTGGTGATTGCTACGTCTTGCCGGCGGGCTGCGGTATCCGCGCGGTAGTGGGCCGTGCTGTCCGCAGGTGCCGCCAGCCGGTGAGGAACGCCAGCCCGTACAGCACCGCCACGAAGACGAGCAGCCAGCGGTACCCGACGATCAGCGAGGCGTACTCCAGGATCCCGCCGACCACCGCGCCGAGCAGGTTGGCGCCGAAGGCGGTGGTGGAGTCGCCGGTGTCGCGGAAGCGCTGGGCGAAGACCATGTTGGCGAGGAAGATCGGCGCGAAGGCGATGATCACCGCCACGACGAAGCGGGGCAGCGGCGACAGGGACAGCAGGGACGAGGGCGGGACCGCCCACGCCACGATCAGCGCGGCGAGCAGGGCAGCGTAGAGCAGGGCCGGGCGGCGGATGACCACATGCCGCGACACCTCGACCGCCGCGAACACCGCGACCAGGACACCCGCCGTCACCAGCGCGTTGACGAACCAGGTGGTGCCGAACAGCAGCGCGAACTGCACGATGTTCTTGGTCTCGAGCAGCATGAACGCCGCGCCCATGAAGAACAGGTCGACGTAGCCCTGCATCCTGCGGTACGGGCCGGCCGCCGGGCGCACCAGCACGATCGACGCCAGCAGGATCAGGCCGAGGGTGATCCGGTAGAGCCACGGGATCGAGTCGCCCTGCAGGTACACGAACGGGTGATCGTCGGTGGCCGGCGGGAGGACATCGGCCGGGCGGTGCCAGACCGTGCCGCAGTGCAGGGCGGACGGGTTGATGGTGTCGGAGATCATCGACAGCGAGAAGCCCTCGTCATCCACGCACGGGGTGTGCCCGAAGGCGACATCCTGCGTGTTCGCCAGGCGGTCGCGGAGCCAGTTCGTCCGGTAGTAGTTGTACATGGCGAACAGCCCGTCGCCCGGGTTCAGGTGAGCCTTCGCCGCCTGCACCGCCTGCAGCGTGAACAGGTAGCTCTCCAGCCGCAGCGAGGACTGCCCGGCCACCAGGGTCAGCGAGTCGGGCAGGGCGAACAGGATCATGTCGTACTTGGTGTGCGTCTGCTCGAGGAAGGCCCGGCCGTCGTTGATGTGCACGGTGACCCGGGGATCCTGGTAGGGATGGTCCGGGTTCAGCCGCTTGCCGAGCTGGTACAGCTGAGGATCGATCTCAACGGCGTCGATGTGCTTCGCGCCGTGCAGGAGGGCGTTCGCCACGTCGTCGCCGGTGCCGGCGCCGACGATCAGGACGTTGCGGAGCGGGTTGGCGGGAGCGTCCAGGTACGGCTGGGAGTAGACCTTCTGCAGCTCGCGCGCTGGGATGATGTTCTGGTGCGGGATGCCGTTGACGTTGATGGAGTACCGGCCGGGGCCGCTCGCCTGCACCGAGATGCGGTAGTAGGGCGACCAGATGTCGCTGGACGACAGCGATTCTGACCAGAGCAGCAGCACGATGGCCACGGCCGCGGCGACCTGGAGCAGGCCGACCCGGGTGCCGTAGAGCAGCAGCATGACCACCGCCACGATGAGCGCCCAGACGACCGGCTTGGCGTCGAGGAACGAGAGCAGCGAGAACGCCGCGATGCCCGCGATGCTGCCGGCGATGTCGAGCCGGTACGCGTCCAGCGGACGGAACCGGATGAACGTCCGGGCGACTCCCTCCCCGATCATCGCCATGACGGCGGCGACGGCGAGGAACACGATGGGCAGCGTGACCCAGGTGGGCGGCCCGCTGGCGTGGAACTTCCCGTAGCCGAAGAAGATGATCCCCGCGTTCCCCTTCCTGTTGACTTCGACCGGGAACACCCGGACGAACAGGATCAGCAGGGCCAGGGCCACCGGGGCATAGGGGAACAGGTTCACCCGGGCCCGGGCGCGCAGGAATCCGATGCCGATGCCGAGAAAGCTGCCGAGCAGGACGAAGTTGGAGAAGTAAGAGAGGTAGATGACCAGCGCCCCGGACCATCTGATCAGCGCCAGCTCGACGAAGAGCATCAGGAAGCTCAGCACGAAGAGCTGCAGCTGGGGCGGCAGCAGCGTTCCTGTGGCAGGGCCGGGCCCGCCGTCGGCGGAGCCCGGCACCTGCACCGCGTCCCGGCCGAGCGCAATGCCGAGCCATTCACGTACGGACAGGCGATCCGCCCGGGACGAAGGTGCGTAAGTCGGACCGTCTTTGGTCATCGCAGGCCGTTCCGCTGTCGGGTGCCGAACCGGTTGACAGCATAGCGCGGACGAATGTCGCCATGCCGGTTTACGGGGTGGCTGACGATCCGGTCGGAGTCGGAGTCGGAGTCGCGCGGGCGGACCAGCGCCTGGTCACCGGCATCCAGATCAGGCTGGCGAACACCACGCCCGCCACGCCCGCCAGCAGGTTGTGCTGGGACGCGCCGAGCAGCTTGAGGATCACCGCCACCGCCGCGGCCAGCATGACCGTGCCGATCACGGCGAAGCCGAATCGGCGGATAGCTGACCATGCCCCGGCGCGGCGGGCTTGCCGCCGCGCGGGCAGGAACAGCGCGGCCGACCCGAGCGGGGCCGCCACGATCCCGGCCAGCAGTATCGCCTGGAGCATAAGACCCTTCACCGACCGCGCCCTGCGCGCGATCTTCTCGGATGCCCCGGCTACCCGCCCAGCCGATCCCCAATCATGGCGCTTTCATGATCGCGGGCACTTTCGTGTGCTATACGCCCGAAACTGCCCGCGATCATGAAGAGCCCGGGCGGAAAAGAGGTCTGGGGCGGGGAAGTCGGCCGGGGTGGTGGTGAACCAGGCGGGGGGCTAGCGGATTTCGCTAGGGGGTGACGGACGCTGGCTGCAGGATGATGTCGAAATTCGCCAGGCAGAACGATCCGGTGAGACCATAGCTGGCTGCCTGCGCAGGGTCGTCGACCTGGGTGAACTCCTTGATCAGGCTCTTCTTCACGGCGAAGACCGCGTCCGATTCGATGTACGGGCTGCCCGCCACGAAAATGTGCGTGGTCAGCGCGCGGTGCCCGGGTGCGGTCACGATGAAGTGGATGTGCGCCGGGCGGTACGGATGCCGCTCGGTCGCGTTCAGCAGCGTGCCGACCGGGCCGTCGGTCGGGATCGGGTAGTGGCTCGGCACGATCGTGCGGAACCAGAAGGCCCCGTCCGCGTCGGCGGTGAACAGGCCGCGGCCGTTGGTCCTGGGCTGCACGCCAGGCTGCTGGACGTCGTAGAAGCCCTGGTCGTTGGCCTGCCAGACATCGAGTTCGGCGCCGGGGAGCGGGGTGCCGTCGGCCGAGAGGACCCGGCCGCGGACCACGCACGGCGTCCCCGTCCCGACGAAGTCGACGGACTCGCCGAGTTCCCGGCGCGGGGATTCGATCATGTGGAACGGGCCGAGCACGGTGGATTCCGTCGCCCCTCCCGTTTTCCTGTTGTTGATCGTCTCCACCAGCATGGAAATGCCGAGCACGTCGGAGAGCAGGATGAATTCCTGCCGCTCGTCGTCGCATTTCTGGCCGGTCGCGGTGAGGAAATCGATCGCCCGCTCCCATTCGGAGATGGTGGGCTCGGTTTCCCTGACGAACGCGTGCAGGTGCCGGACCAGGCTGCTCAGCAGCTCGCGCAGCCTCGGGTCCTGGGTCTTCGCGAAGCTGTCGACGACCGCGTCGGCCGCGGTTTCCTCGGTGAAGTCGGTGGCCATGGCCGACAGGTTAAGTCCCGCGGCGCAGTGCTAGCCACGGGGGGTCGACCCCCCTGGCACCCCCCGCCGGAGCGCCAGATCCGAGACCGGCCCCAGATGATGCAGCTTGTCGGGGTTGACGACGGACCTGACCGTCTGCACCAGGCCGTCGGCGATGTCCAGTACGAACACGTTGACCACGCGGCCTTCGCCATCGTAGGAGACCCCGCCGGGCTGGCCGTTCACCCAGGCCGGCTCGACGTGGACGCCCATCTTCGGGGCCCGCCGGTACAGCCCGAGCAGGAACCGGACCACCTGTTCGGCCCCGGACAGCGGCTGGGCGGTCGCCCAGGCCTTGCCGCCGCCATCGCCGACCATGACCACGTCCGGCGCGACCAGCTCGAACAGGCCTGCCATGTCGCCGCCTTCGGCGGCGGCGAAGAACCGGCGGGCCACCTCCTTGCGCTGCTCGCGCGAGGCGTCGAAGCGCGGCTTGCCGTCGTCGACGTGATGACGGGCCCGGGCCAGGATCTGGCGGCAGTTCGCCTCGGACTTGCCGGTGATGCCGGCGATCTCCTTGTAGTCGTAGCCGAACACCTCGTGCAGCAGGAACACCGCGCGTTCGGTCGGTGTCAGGCTCTCCAGCAGCACCAGGAACGCCATCGACAGCGAGTCAGACATCTCGGCACGCTCGGCCGGATCGGGTTCGGAATCGGCGAGGAGCGGCTCGGGCAGCCAGGCGCCCACGTAGGACTCCCGCCGCACCCGGGCGGACCGCAGGTGGCTGATGGCCAGCCGGGTGGTGACGGTGGCCAGGTAGGCCTTGGGCGAGTCGATGCTAGTGCCGTCGCGCAGCACCCGGGTCAGCCGCAGGAAGGCCTCCTGGACGATGTCCTCGGCGTCGCTGATGCTCCCGGTCATCCGGTAGGCGATCGAGAACATCAGCGGCCTGAACTCGTCGTAGTCCTCAGGCGGCACAGTGTCGTCAGGTGTCACGGGCCTGCCCTGCCGCTTTCACCCAGACCGGGAAGCCCTCGCGCCAGCTCGCGTAGCGCGGCGCCCAGCCGAGCTCCCGCTTGGCCTTGGCGTTGGAGGCGCCGCGGACCTGGGTCATCAGCGAGACCACCAGGTCGCCGGCCAGCAGCTTGCCCAGCCAGGCCGGGGCGCGCATCGGGGCCTTCACGCCCAGGCACTGCGCCAGGTACGGCAGCCATTCCCGGACCGGGGCCGGGTCGTCGTCGACGATATTGTAGATGCCGGGCGCGCCGCGGGTGACGGCCGCGGCGGTCGCGGCGGCACCATCGGTGACCTCGCAGAACGACCAGATGCCCGTGCCCCCGCCGATGACGGGCATCTGCCGCTTCCGCACGATGTCGAGCATCGAGTCCGAGGCGCCGTGGCCGTAGAACCCGCCGTACCGCAGTACCAGCCCCTCCGGGACCGCACCGGGCACGGTCTCCTCGACATGCTTGATCGCCGCCATGGAATGGCGGGTTGACGGGACCGGATCCGGGTCGAGCGGATCGTCCTCGGTCTTGACCGGGCTGCCGGTCCTGGCGTTGTTCCAGCCGGTGAAGCTCTGCGCGATGAACCGGCGGGTACCCGCCTCCTGCGCGGCTTCCAGCAGGTAGTCGGTGCCCCTGACCCGCAGTTCGTTAGTGACGGCGAACTCCTTGTCGGGGTTGCGGAAGCTGCGCATGCTGGCCAGCGCGGTCATCTGGTGCACGATCACTTCGGGCTGCGCGGCCTTGACCGCGTCCAGCACGGCCCGGTGGTCCAGGCCGTCGACGATGACGGGCGTCGCGCCGGCGGCTTGCAGCGCGGCGGCCTTGGCGGTCGAGCGGGTGGTGCCGGTGACCTCGTGGCCCGCCGCGACCAAGCTGGGGACCAGGTACTGGCCGATTACCCCGGTTGCCCCCGCGACGAAGACTCGCATGATTCGTTTCCTTTCCTGCGCTCTGTGTCTACGCCCTCTACGACGCGGCCACCCCCGCGGGCGTGACACTTCAGTTTTCTTCTTCCTGCCGGCCCCAGCGCTCGTGCCAGGCGCGCGAGATCGGGCCCAGGTGGCGCAGCTTCTCCGGGTTGGCGATCGTCCGGATAGCCAGTACCTGGCCGCCGAGCACATCGAACACGATGACCGCGATCAGGTCGCCGTCGGCGTCGCGGGCCAGCACGCCCGGCTGCCCGTTCACCCAGGCGGCGCGGAGCGAGGCGCCCAGCTCCAGGGTCCGCTCGAAACTGAGGCGGATCACCCGGGCCACCCGGTCGCGGCCGATCACCGGGGCAATGAACGTCGTCTCGCCCTTGCCGCCGCTGTCGCCGTAGAACACCACGTCGGGGGCCAGCCGCTCGAGCAGGCTGGTCATGTCGCCACCGTCCGCCGCGGCCAGGAACAGGGCGGTGAGCTCATCACCCTCGGCCCTGGAAGTCTCGAACCGGGGCCGTCCCTCGTCGATGCGGCGCCGGGACCTGGCGAACGTCTGTCGGCACGCGGCCTCGGTCTTGCCGGTGATGTCGGCGATCTCGCCGTAGTCGTAGCCGAACACCTCGCGGAGCAGGAACACGGCACGTTCGGCCGGGGCCAGGCTCTCCAGCAGCACCAAGAACGCCATCGACAGGGAGTCGGAGGTCTCGGCGAGTTCGGCCGGATCGGCTTCGCTCCTGGAAGCCCTCGGACCCACCGGGGCGCCGGCGAGCAGCGGCTCGGGCAGCCAGGTGCCGATGTAAGACTCGCGGCGGACGCGGGCCGAGCGCAGGTGGTCGATGGCCAGCCGGGTGGTGATGGTGGCTAGGTACGCCTTGGGCGACTCGACCTCGGCATTCTTGCCGTCCTTGCCGGCCCGCAGGAAGGCCTCCTGCACGATGTCCTCGGCGTCACTAACGCTGCCGGTCATCCGGTAGGCGATCGAGAACATCAGCGGGCGGTATCGGGTGTACTGGCTCGTGTCCACTGTTCTCCCCTCGGGATCGCCCGATCCCTAGAAATCCTCTGATTTCTTAAAGACGAGGAGCCTCCTGCCGTTGTGACATCGGAGGTGATCTGGACCCGCGTCTGCGTGCTCCGCGGCCTGAGGCGGGCGGGCAGTGCCTCCTCCAGGCCGTCCGCGAACAGCGGGATCCGCCACAGCGCCGGCACCGGCCCGGCGATCCCGCTCAGCTGCATCATGGCCTTGATGGTGACGCGGACCAGCCGCCGGGCGCTGATGAACAGCAACGCGGCCAGCGGCAGCTCGACCACCAGGGCGGAGACGAGGCTCATCGCGAAGCCGCGCGAGCCGTAGGCGAGCGCGAGGTCGAACCAGGCATCGCAGACCAGCAGGGTGCCGGTGACGTTCATGAGGACGATGAGGACCTGGCGCTGATTCCAGGCCGCCCAGGCGGTCGCGGCGAAGCCGGCCAGCTCGGCGATATCCAGACCCACCCACACGGCCCGCCAGTCGTGTGAGGTGTAGCGCCCGGGCAGGGTCAGGATGAGGACCGCGATCCAGGCGGCCAGCGCGACACAGCACGTGGTCATGAACAGCAGGCCGAACCGCCTGCGGCGGCGGAGCCTGGGATCGAGCAGCGGGTGCGGCAGGTCGATGCCGGCCAGGGTCCGGGCCAGCTGACGCCGCTCATCCGGGGTCATCCGGCGTAGTTCAGCCTCAGTGATCACATAACCATTCTGCGACGGGCACCGGTCAGGCCGGCTGACCGGACCTCCTCTCGCGGTCGGAACGCCTGGCCCGGTCGGCCTGGCGCTCGGCGCGGCTGCGCGGCAAGGCCTCGTCGAGACCGGCGCCGACCAGGGGCGCACGGCGCAGGGACTGACCCGCGCAGGTCCGGCCCCAGTTACCGACCTTGGCCCAGTCGAGGACCTCGGGGCCGGCCTGCGCTCCAGGGACCGCATGGCTGGCCTGAACCCTGGCACCGGCTAGGATCCCGGCGGCGACCGTGGCCCTGAGCAGGCGGCGCGCACCGGCGAAGGCCAGGAAGGCGAGCGGCAGCTCGGCCAGGACCGCGGATAGCAGGCTTATCCCGAAGCCGCTGGTCGCCAGCGACGTGCCCACGTCAAACCAGGCGTCGCAGCAGAGCATGGTGCCGATGAGCACCAGGAGCAGGATCAGAACCTGCCGCTCGCGCCAGATCGCCCACGCGGTCACCGCGAACGCCGCGAACAGGAACACGTCGAAGTTCACCCAGACGGCACGCCAGTGATGGGCGTCGAAGTGATGCGGCAGGGTGGCCGCGAGCAGCACGGTCCAGCCGGCTAGGACGACGCAGCAGGCCGCCGAGACCAGCAGCGCCAGCCGCCGTTCCCGGCGCAGCACCGGGTCGATCTGGTATGGGTCGGCACGGACCGGTTCCGTCTGGCTAGCGTCGAGCTCGGCCAGCAGGGCGGCTAGCTCGCGGCGTTCGGCCCCGCTCATACGGCGCAATTCGGCCTTGTCTATCACCATCTCATTGTCCCTCCGTGCGCTGCGAGCTAGCTGCGCGCTGGCTGCGCACGGCGCCGCACCCCTGGGCGCGGCCCGGACTGTCTGCGGCCCGGCCGGGCGTAAGCTGGGAAAAGTGAGCGAGCTTGTCTACTTTGAGTTCGGCGCGACACCCGTGGAATACCGCGAGGGCTGGGACCTTCAGCGGCGCGTGCACGCCCGCCGGGTGGCCGACGAGGTTCCCGACAGCTGCCTGCTGCTCGAGCACGAGCCGGTGTACACGGCGGGCAAGCGGACGGCCGTGTCCGACCGGCCGTTCGGCGATCCGGGAGCGCCGGTCATCGACGTGGACCGCGGCGGCAAGATCACATGGCACGGTCCCGGTCAGCTGACCGGGTACCCGATTATCAAGCTCCGCGAGCCGCTGGACGTGGTCGCCTACGTGCGCGCGCTGGAAGAGGCCATGATCCGGACGTGCGCCGAGTTCGACGTCATCACTGGGCGCGTGCCGGGCCGCAGCGGCACCTGGGTACCCGGCGACGAGACCCTGCCGGACCGCAAGGTCGGCGCGATCGGCGCCCGGGTGGCCCGGGGCGTCACCATGCACGGGTTCGCGCTTAACGCGAACTGCGACCTGTCCTGGTACGACCGCATCGTGCCGTGCGGCATCCGCGACGCCGGGACGACCACACTGTCCGCGGAGACCGGCCGCGACATCACGGTGGCCGAGGTGACGCCGGTGATGAAGCGCCATCTCGCCGACGTCCTCGGGTACCCCACCTGGCGGCACGTCTACGACGCCGGCGTGCTGGCCGGCCCGCCGCTGAAGGCGGCCGCGCAGCCGGAGGCTGTCCCGCTGGCGGCCCGCTAGGGCCAGCCTCGGCCGGTCCGATCTGCTATCCCGGCTGGTCACCACGGCGTGCGCAAGATCATGCTGTGCGCCATACGGCCACGCGTCCGCGGCGACATACCCTGGAAGGGTGGTACTCGCACCCGAAGGCCGGCGCATGCTCCGCCTCGAGGCTCGCAACAGCCAGGTCCCGATCGAGCGGAAGCCGCCGTGGATCAAGACCAGGCTCCGCACCGGACCTTCCTACACCGAACTGAAGACGCTGGTCCGGAGCGAAGGCCTGCACACGGTGTGCGAGGAGGCCGGCTGCCCGAACATCTTCGAGTGCTGGGAAGACCGCGAGGCGACCTTCCTCATCGGCGGCGACCAGTGCACCCGGCGGTGCGACTTCTGCCAGATCGACACCGGCAAGCCGCTGCCGCTCGACAGGGGCGAGCCGCGCCGGGTCGCGGAGTCCGTTGCCGCTATGGGCCTGAAGTACGCGACCGTGACCGGCGTCGCGCGTGACGACCTGGCCGACGGCGGCGCGTGGCTGTACGCGCAGGTCTGCCGTGAGATCCACGCCGCCATCCCCGGCTGCGGTGTGGAACTGCTCATTCCCGACTTCAACGCCGAGCCGGACCGGCTGGCGGAGGTCTTCAGCGCCCGGCCCGAGGTCCTCGCGCACAACATCGAGACCGTGCCGCGGATCTTCCGGCGGATCAGGCCCGGCTTCAGGTACTCGCGCTCGCTCGACGTGCTGCGCGCGGCCTGCGAGGCCGGGCTGGTCACCAAGTCCAACCTGATCCTCGGGCTGGGCGAGGAGCGGCACGAGGTCACCGAGGCCATGAAGGACCTGCGCGCGGTCGGCTGCGACCTGCTGACCATCACCCAGTACCTCCGGCCCACGCCGCGGCATCACCCGGTCGAGCGGTGGGTCAAGCCCGAAGAGTTCGTGGAGCTGCGCGAGGAGGCGGAGGAACTCGGGTTCGCGGGCGTGATGTCCGGGCCGCTGGTGCGGTCCTCGTACCGGGCCGGACGGCTGTACGCCCAGGCCATCGAGCAGCGGGCCGGTTCCGTGCCGGCACGGTAAGTACCCTCGGCGCCCGGTCCGTCCGGGTTGTTTCTCCCACCACGAGCGCGCCGGAGATCGTGACAACCGGCGAGCCGGGTTTGTGCGTAAGCGGGCGGGTTCGGGGTAGCACGGGAATTCACCGAAGCCCGGCGGTTTCTGTCCGGGGCGGCTTAACCGTATGCTGCGGAGCATGGCACGTATGTCAAGAAAGGCCGGGGCCGCTGACCCGGCCGTTACGAGGGACGCCGAGGACCTGGCGAACGCAGGGCGGCTGAAGCAGATCCGCATGGTCGCCGGGCTGATACGCAAGTCCGACCCGAAGGCGATGCCGATCATCATCGGCAGCGGCCTCGGTGTGCTGGCGATTCTGGTGATCGTCGGGTTGCTCACCGGGCTGGCCCCGTTCCTCATTCCCCTGGGCGTGCTTCTCGGCCTGCTGGTCGCGTTGATCTTGTTCGGCCGGTTCGCGCAGGCGGCGCAGTACGCGGCCATCGAGGGCCAGCCCGGCGCGGCGGCCGCCGTGCTGCAGAACCTGCGCGGCAACTGGACGGTGACCCCGGCAGTCGGCGCCAACAGGAACATGGACGTGGTGCACCGGGCCGTGGGCCGACCGGGCGTCATCCTGGTCGGCGAGGGCTCGCCCAACCGGCTGGCCAGCCTGATGGCGGCGGAGAAGAAGCGAGTCGCCCGGGTGGCTTACGAGGTGCCGATCTTCGAGTTCCAGGTCGGGGACGGCGAGGGACAGATTCCCGTCAGCAAGCTGCAGCGCAAGGTCATGCGGTTGCCGCGCAACCTCAAGCCGGCCGCGGTCAGCGACATCAACCACCGGCTCAAGGCGCTGCAGCCGTCGCTGCAGGCGCCGAAGGGGCCGATCCCGAGGAATATCAGGCAGCCCAAGATGCCCAGGCCGAAGGCCCGCTAAGCCGCCAACCCGCTAGGTCGCTGAGCGGCTGAGCGCGGAAGGCATGGCAAGACCAGCAAGGCCGCAAACCTTGGCCTACATCCGGATGACGACCGTGTCCGACGCGCGGTCGTGCAGGCCGCGCAGGTCGCGGTCGGTCAGCAGCGGCGGGACCACGGTGAGCAGGATCGCCGTCCGGACCAGTGCCCACCAGAATCCGACCAGGCCGCCGTTGATCCGTATCGTCCTGATGCCCATCAGCCGCTTCCCGACGGTGAACCCCGTCGTCGCGGTGAGCACGTAGACCTCGACCGCGAAGACGGCGATGGTCCAGAACTGCGAGTGGGTCAGCCAGTACGCGATGAGCATGCTGAGCAGCCAGTCGATGAACAGCGCCAGGACCCGGCGGGGCATGCTGGCCACGCTGCCCGGGCCGTGCTCGGGCAGCCCGAGCCCCTGGCCCGGATAGGTCGCCGCCTTGCCGGTGGCCGGCCGGGCGGTCAGCTGCGCAGTGCCGGCCGCGGCGCTAGCCGGGGCGCCAGCCCGGGCCGGGCTGGCCGGGGCCGCGCCGGCCGCCGGAGGGCCAGGACGGCCAGCCGCGCCGGACCGCGCCGGGCCTGCACCGCGCCGGTTACGGGGTTTCTTGGCCACGACACCACGGTATCCGTTCTGGGCGAGGTAGCCAGCGGCGGGCCATAATGGTGGCTTGACCTCGGTCGCCGGCGCGTAACATCTGTGAAACACGGCAGACACGGCACGGAAATTGCCAGCGGCTAACGTCCTACTCGCGTGCCTTGAGAATCGAAAGCGTGCCCTGGACCCTGGAGGGTTGATGTTCAGCAGTGCCGAGGAGGTCCTCCGCTTCATCGCAGAGGAAAACGTGGAGTTCGTCGACGTCAGGTTCTGCGACCTGCCCGGAACGATGCAGCACTTCACCGTGCCCACTGCGTCGTTCGGTGAGGGGGTCTTCACCGACGGCCTCATGTTCGACGGCTCGTCGATCCGCGGTTTCCAGCAGATCCACGAGTCGGACATGCAGCTACTGCCCGACCCCTCCACCGCGGTGCTCGACCCGTTCCGGACGCACAAGACCCTGAACATCACCTTCTTCGTGCACGACCCGCTGACCGGCGCGGCCTACACCAGGGACCCGCGGAACGTCGCTCGCAAGGCCGAGGACTACCTGCGCGGCACGGGAATCGGCGACACGGCATTCTTCGGCCCGGAGGCGGAGTTCTACATCTTCGACTCGGCCCGCTTCTCGACCTCCTCGAACGAGGGCTACTACCACATCGATTCTCTCGAGGGCGCGTGGAACACCGGCAAGGAAGAGGACGGCCACAACCTCGCCTACAAGCCCAGGTTCAAGGGCGGTTACTTCCCGGTGCCGCCGATGGACCACTACACCGACCTGCGCTCGGAGATGGTCCGCAAGCTGATCGAGTGCGGCATCGAGGTCGAGATGCAGCACCACGAGGTGGGCACGGCCGGCCAGGCGGAGATCGACATCAGGTTCAGCCCGCTGCTGTCGATGGCGGACAAGCTGATGCTGTACAAGTACGTGATCAAGAACACCGCCCGGGCGGCGGGCAAGACCGTGACGTTCATGCCCAAGCCGCTGTTCGGCGACAACGGCAACGGGATGCACTGCCACCAGTCGATCTGGAAGGACGGCTCGCCGCTGTTCTACGACGAGGTCGGCTACGCGGGCCTGTCCGAC
>Ga0070699_100000462_pt1 | contig 38841 bp, 38 predicted proteins | sample KBSK1503metaG_FD_65473 | JGI IMG/M metagenome (GOLD analysis project Ga0070699, IMG submission 65473) | Corn, switchgrass and miscanthus rhizosphere microbial communities from Kellogg Biological Station, Michigan, USA - KBS K1-50-3 metaG | ecosystem: Host-associated > Plants > Roots >... | reverse complement strand
TCCGACCGCATCCTCGTGATGCGCAACCACGCGATCGTGGGCGAGCTGCCGAACACACATCAATACGACGAGATGAGCGAAGCCATCATGGCTCGGCTCAGCTGAAAGGGAGTTGGAATGCAGAGCTACGGGATGACGCTGATGCTGAAGGATGATGAAGAGATCGTCGAGCGCTACAAGGAATACCACCGCAAGGCCTGGCCCGAGGTGGTGTCGCGCTTGCGTGAGAGTGGCATCACGCAGATGCGGATCTACCTGCTCAGCCGCCGGATGTTCATGTACATGGAGGCGGTCGACGGATTCTCCCCTGAGCGGGACTTCCCGAAGCTGGTGCAGGATCCACGCTACCGCGAATGGGATGAGCTGATGCGCGGGCTCCAACAGCCGGCGCCCGAAGCGAAGGCAGGCGAGTGGTGGGCTCCGATGGAGGAGGTCTTCGACCTCAGCCGGCAATGAGCGAGAAGGCCCTTCCTCTGCCGCCTTCCCGTCAGACCCTTACCGACAGCGTCTACGACGCGGTCATGGAGCTGGTCATGGACCAGCACATCGAAGCGGGTGCGCGGGTCAACATCGACCTGGTCGCGCGCCAGCTGAACGTCTCGCCCACACCGGTGCGGGAGGCGCTCGCCCGGCTGGAAATGGACGGCCTGGTCGTCAAGGAGCCGCTGCGGGGCTACTCCGTGACCCCGATGCTGGACACCAAGAACCTCAACGACCTCTACGACGTTCGCCGGCTCCTCGAGCCTTTCGCCGCGCGCCGCGCGGCCGAGCGCCGCGACGAAAAGGTCCTGCGCGTTCTCGATCGCGAGCTCGCGGAGATGCGCCGTTTGGTCGGCACCAACAGCGGGTCTGACGTGGGCACGTACCACGAGTACAGCGCCTTTGTCTTGCAGGACGCACGATTCCACGAAGCGATCGCGGGCACGTCTGGCAACGGGCTGCTGAGCGATACACTGCGGCGCCTGCGCTCGCACCTGCGCCTTTATCGCCTGTATCACCACTACTACACGAGGGCCATCGGTGCGGCAACGGTGGTCGAGCACGAGAGCATTCTTGATGCCATCCGGACCGGCGACGCCGGCGGTGCCGAGGATGCGATGCTCGAACACATCGATCGCTCGAGGGAGCGCTCGGAGGGAGCGCGCCTGAGATCGGGGAACCGCCCAACCAAGTAGCTAGTCCGGCAGGAGGTACATGAGATGCCCGACCACAAGATCGGTACTCGCGAGGAATGGCAGGCAGCCCGGGACGCGCTCGCCAAGCTCGAGTCCGAGCATGCGGAGCGGAACGAAGAGATCAAGCGAAAGCGTCTCGAACTGCCCTGGGTCCGGGTCGAGAAGGAGTACGAGTTCGACACCGAGGACGGCAAGAAGACCCTGGCCGAGCTCTTCGACGGGCGCTCACAGCTGCTCGCCTACAACATCATGTTCGGCCCCGACTACACGCTGGGCGCCTGCCCGGGCTGCACCAGCTTGGCCGATGGGCTCGACGGCTCGCTTATTCACCTGAGCCACCGCGATGTGACGCTGATCTGTTTTTCGCGGGCCCCGGTCGAGCGGCTGACCGCCTACAAGCAGCGGATGGGCTGGCCGTTCCCTTACGTCTCCACCTACAACAGCGACTTCGCGTTCGACTTCGGTCTCGCGCTAAGGGAGGAGCAGGCGCAGCAGATTCCCGAGGTCAAGGAGATGATCGACAACCCGCCCGACTGGCTCGCGGAGTGGTCACGCCAGATCGGGGCTGAGCTGAAGGACGGTCTGCGCGAGAACCCGAGCTGGATCGCCTTCGCCCGCGAGAACGGGACCGTCTACCACACCTACACCGTGTCGGCGCCCGACCCGTTCGTCGCGCCCTACTTCAGCTTCCTGCTCGAGCGAACGCCGAAAGCCCAACCCGCCGAACCCCGTTCCTGGCGAAAGGACGAATACCCGGACTGATTCCAACCGCGTCGTCGGCGGGCGGCCCTTATGTACCTTGACGGTTACGTAACGGACCTGGTACATTGACGGCGTGGAAGCCACTCTTCGGGCACTGGCGGACGAGAGCCGGCGCACGGCGCTAGAGACCTTGACGCGCGGTCCGGCAACCGCGGGTGAGCTGGCGGCGGTGCTACCGATTGCTCGTCCCGGGGTATCGCGGCACCTCCGCGTGCTCCGGGAGGCGGGGCTAGTCACGGTCCGCCGGGATGCGCAGCGCCGGGTCTACAGTATTCGGCCCGAGCCGCTCGCCCAAGTCGATGAGTGGCTGGGCCGGTATCGGGCCTTGTGGGAGCACCGGCTGGACGCCCTGCACACCGAGGTGGCTCGGGGAAAGCACGAGAAAAGGAGCAGAAGATGACCAGCAAGGCACGTGGCGGCGACCGCATCTTGGGTAGCCTCCGATCAGCCGATGGCAAGGCCGTCGTGCGCATCGAAGACCGCTACGCCACCGATATCGACGATCTGTGGTCGGCACTCACCGATCCCCGACGTCTCGTCCGTTGGTTTGGGGAGGTTGAAGGCGACCTCCGCCCCGGCGGACAGTTCCGCCTGGACATCGAGTCTGAAGGGTGGCACGGCACCGGCCGCGTGGAGGCGTGCGAGCCCCCACGGCGGCTGCTGGTGATGACGAAGGAAGTGACCGAGTCATACGACAAGGCCATCGAGTTCAGCCTGACCGCTGATGGCGACCAGACCACGCTGGTCATCGAGGTCAAGGGCATGCCCGTGGACAAGATCGCCTTCTACGGGGTCGGGTGGCAGATCCACGCCGAAAATCTCGCTGCCTACCTGGCTGGCGGTGAGCGCGGCGACACGGAGGCGCGGTGGGACGCGCTCGTCCCTGCCTATCAAGACCTGGCGGCCACCATCAGCTAATTACTGCGGCCAGCCGGACGCATATGCAGCCGAGGTCGTGTGGTGGCGGCCACATCTGTCGCCGGACGACCGGGCGAGATCGCATCCAGAATTGGCGCCGTCGCTTTCCCGCCGAAGTAGGCCGTCGATGGTCGCCGGAGCCATGCCTCAAGAGCTGCGCTGGGTGCAGCTATGTGGAGAGCGCTGTTTTTCGGCGACTACCGTGGTGAAGGGAGGGCGGCATGCTCTCGCGCATCCGGATCGCAACGAGTAATCCCGATAGCCCCGTCAGCGCGGCAACAGTGACTATTGCCGCCGGGAAGCCGGCAGCATCGGCGATGACGCCGGCGACGATCGCCCCGATCGCATAGCCTGCGTCGCGCCAGAGCCGATAGATCCCGACGGATGTCGCCCGGTCGGGAATCCGGGAAACATCGCCGATGACGGCGAGCAGGGTGGGGTAGACGAGGGCGGTGCCTGCACCCAGCAAGACGCTCTCCGCAAGCCACCACCCAAAGCCCGGAAGAGCAGCAAAGCCTGCTATCGCCAGCGACTGGAGCAGCATTCCGGCCACGACCAAACGCTTGCGACCGAGATGGTCGCTGATCCAACCGGTGCCCAATTGCCCCGCCCCCCAGACTGCCGGATAAATCGCTGCCAGCAGCCCGATCTCCCGGAGCCCGAGCCCGTGCGCGGCGAAGAAGAGTGGAAGCAGTGCCCACGCCACTCCGTCGTTGACGTTGTTCACCATTCCGGCCTGGCACGCGCTCGACAACGTCCGGTCGCGAAAGCTGACATCGAGGATCAGGCTGCGCAACGATCGCGTCGGCGCCGTTCCTACGGATTCGAGCTCGACGTGCCCGGTGGTTTCGCGCGCTAACAGAGAAAGCAGGACGGCGCTCACTGCGAGGCCCTCGGCGAACCAGTAGGGAGCGGGTCGGATGCCGTAACTTGCCGCGAGGAAGCCGGCGATCGCCGCCGCCGCTGACACGGCGAGGTAGCCGGAGGCCTCGTTCAGGCCCAGCGCCAAACCGCGGCGGCGCGGCCCGACAAGATCGATCTTCATGGTCACGGTCATCGACCAGGCCAGGCCCTGATTGATGCCCAGCAGCACGTTTGCGAACACCACCCAGCCCCACGCGGGCGCAAAGATGACGATCAGCGGAACCGGCAGCGCTGCCACCCAGCCCGAGAGCAAAACCCGGCGACGGCCCAACCGGTCGGCAAGGCGTCCCGCGATCAAGTTGCTGGCGGCTTTGACCAGGCCGAAGCTGATCAGGAAGGACAGGATCGCGATCCGACTGGCCAGGTGAAAATCGTGTCCGGCCAGCGGGGCCAGGGTGGAGCGCTCGACTCCCACCACCCCGCCGACGAACGCGTTTATTGCCACCAAGAGCGCGAACTGTCGCCAGTTCGCGCGGAGGCCAAGTCGGATCGATTGCGGTGTCGTTCGCTTCAGGCGAAGGCGACCGTCTTGGCGCCGGCGACGACCTCTTCCACTATCTTGGCGGCCCCGACGATGCTCACACCGTCTGCCAGCTGGTCCTGGGTGATGCCTCGCGGCTTGGCACATGCGCCGCACAGCCACACCTTGCCCTGGTTGGCGATGAACTCAGTCATGAGATCGCGGAGCTTCGGCAGCCCGGTCGCCTCGACGCCCTCGCTGCCGCCTTTGCAGCCCAGGCGCACCGCTTCGATCGTGCAGAGGACGATGGCCTCCTGTCCCGCGGTGGCTGCGATGTTGGCGGCAAGGAAGGGCAGCGTTGCCCGCTCCGGCTCCTCACGGCCCCAGACGCAGTTGAAGATGAGCTTCTCGTTCATTTCTGTCTCTCCACAGTGATGGTGAGGCGCCCGTCGTCGTGCGCCTCGGTGGACGTGATTCGCTGCCCGAGCAGCCTGGCCAGAGAAGGCAGATCCTCTTTGGCGGCCGGGTCGCTCACGACGACCTCCAGCGACCCGCCGATCGCGACCTTGGCGATCTGGCGCCGGAACTCCTGGGCCAGGCCGTCGGCGCAGCCCATGTCGCCGGCGTCGAACAACTGCATCGGGGCCCCCACGGCGCCCGGCTCCATCTGGAAGCCGGAACACAGAAGATCAAGCTGCTCGATGCCCTGAGGCCCGAGGTCCAGGTAAACGAGCTGCTCGATCACCTCGCGCGCGCCCCCGTCCCGCACGACGTTGAACCGCCAGCTGAGCCGGTGTCGCATCCCGACCTCGTCCCCGGTCGAGGACTTCAGCTCGAACACGGACGCCGACCCGAACCAGCTCGCCATGCGGCGAACGATGGCGTCTCTGCCCGCGTACTCCTCTAGCCCATGAGGGAGCAAGAACCGAGCACGGGCGTCGCCGGCCAGGCTGGCAGCCAGGCGTTCGAAGTCGCGGGCGGCCAGCAGCTCGAGGAACCGTTGCGACGTCGGGTGGTCAGCTGAGGCCGCCGTTGGAACGCTCTCTTCGATCATCTCGATCACCTCCAGGAAGTTCGTTGCCAGGCATTCTCTCCTGGCATTCTCAAATTGTCAAGATATCAATTGAATTCTTGACAACCAGCCCTGAGGAGGCGATAATGAGCCCTCCATGACTGAGCGCGCGTTGAAGGTCGAGCTCTTCGACCAGTTCGCCCGGGTTGCGCAGGCGGCGGCAAGCGGACGGCGGGTCGAGATCGTCGACGTGCTGGCCAACGGCGAGCGAACCGTCGAGGAGCTGTCGCGCCAGGTCGGCATGTCAGTCGCCAACACGAGCCGCCACCTCCAGGTCTTGAAGGAGGCCGGACTGGTGTCCGCGACTCGGGACGGCACGCGCGTGCGGTACCGGCTGGCCTCGCCGACCGTCTATCGGTTCTGGGTGGCCTTGCGCTCATTGGCGGCTGAAAGGCTGCCTGGCGTGCAGGGCCTCGTCGAGGCGTACCTGGGTTCGCGGCAAGGCCTCGAAGCGATCAACGGTGATGAGCTCCTGGCCCGGCTGCGGGCCGGCGAGCCGCTGGTCGTGGTCGATGTCCGACCCGTCGAGGAATATCAAGCAGCGCACGTTGCCGGTGCGGTCTCGATTCCACTCGATGAGCTGGAGCAGAGGCTGCGGGAATTACCGCAAGACCGCGAGATCGTCGCTTACTGCCGCGGCCCGTACTGTGCGTTCGCGCCAGCGGCGGTCCGTACCCTACGCGCACACGGTTTCGCTGCGCGCCACCTCACCGAGGGCCTGCCGGAATGGGTCGCCGCCGGGAATGGTGTCGAGTCGGACCGAGCCGGCGTCCCGACGGCGGATCGATGAGGCGGGGCGACCTGACGGCGGATGACCAGACGGCGATGCTGGCCGACCGATACACGCAGCGCGCCGAGGTCTATGACGCGTTGTGGAGTCCGATCATCCGACCGGCTGGCGAGCGTCTCATTGCCCGTCTTCCTCTTTCCAGCGGCACCAGGAGCGTCGTCGACATCGGCACCGGCGCAGGGGCGTTGTTGCCGGCGCTACGGCGGGCGGCTCCAGGCGCCGTGATTGTCGGCATCGATCGTTCAGCGGGCATGCTTCGCCTGGCCCAAGAGAAGCACCCGAGCGCTCTGGCACTCATGGATGTGCAGAAGCTGGCCCTGCCATCCAACCGCTTCGAGGTAGCGGTCGTCGCCTTCGTTCTCTTTCATCTGCCACACCCGGAACGGTGCCTGGCGGAGGTGAACCGGGTGCTGAAACCGGGAGGCGCGGTCGGCACGGTGACGTGGGGCCAGAGAACATGCCGCCGGCCAACGCCATTTGGGATGACGAGCTGCAGGCAGCGGGCGCCCAGATCTTCAAGCTGCCTGCTGTCGACAATCATGCTTGCTGCGACAACACTCAGAAGATGACGGCCCTGCTTGAGAAAGCAGGCTTCGTCTCGATCAACGTTTGGAGTGAGTCGATTGAGCACCGATGGCGACCGGATGATCATTTCGAGTACCAGGTCGGCAGCACCTCGCGATTGCGTCTTCAGTCATTAGAGGTCATGGATCGTGAGGCTTGCTTGCGCCGTGTTCGGGCTCGCCTGTCCGGTGGCGACGGCGAGCAGTACGTCTACCGCGGCGAGGTCTTCATGGCGACGGCAGTCAAGGCAGATCCACCGGCAGGCAATCACTAGGGGAAGAAGATGGCTGAAATACTCGAGGTGATCGATCTAGAAAGGCTGCGCAATGAGGTGCGCGAGAAGTACCGCGAAGTCGCCGGAGATCCCACGGCCGAGTATCACTTCCATACTGGACGCGCCCACGCGGTTCGACTCGGATATCCACTGGCGCCACTCGATCAGCTTCCCGATTACGCCTGTGAAGCTTTTGCGGGCGTAGGTAATCCTTTCTATTGGGGCGGGCCAAAACCTGGTGAGAGGGTTGTCGATCTTGGCTCCGGGGCCGGCATGGATTCGTTCCTGGCCGCGCTCTGGGTGGGCGGCGAAGGAAAGGTAATCGGAGTCGACATGACTCCTGAGATGCTGGATCGCGGCCGTTCGATGGCAGCCCGGCTGGGACTGGACAATGTCGAGTTTCGCGAGGGCCTGATCGAAGAGTTGCCAGTCGAAGATGGCTGGGCGGATGTCGTGATCTCGAATGGCGTGATCAACCTCTGCCCGGACAAGATCGGCGTTTACCGGCAGATCTACCGGGTACTCAGGCCTGGCGGGCGTATGACGGTGGCGGACATCTGTCTCGAGCGCCCGGTTCCTGAGGATGCGCTCCATGACATCGATCTCTGGACAGGTTGAATCGCCGGCGCCCTGCCGTGCGCAGGGTGGGAGACGGTGATCGGCGGCGCCGGGCTGGTCGACGTCGAGCTGGCTAACCCGCTCGATACGTTCGCGGGGGCCCGCGGTGAGGAGAGCGCTCGCGAGTTCGGCACCCTCGGCTACTCGATTCGAGCCCGCCGTTCGACGTAAGCGACTGCTAGCACGCCCACGCACGAAAGCTGTCCTCTGGATTCCTGCTGAGTAACTCGCTTCGGTATACGGGATGGCCGCTTATGAACCTTTTGCATGAGGTGTTTCAGTGGGACTTGTCCGATTGAACCGAGAATTGGTCACCTGCTTGGTAGCCCTGTCGGCGGTAGTCTTGTCCGCGTGCGGGAGTTCGGGCTCGCCCTCCGCCGCATCGTCACCGAGCCCGGCCGCATCGCCCACGGTTGTTGTCGCGATGGTTAGTGTCGCCGGTACCTCTGAGCAGGTGCTGACGACGCCTGCCGGGATGACCTTGTACTACCTGACATCCGACGTCGCCGCCGCGCCGAAGTGCAGCGCCGCGTGCCTGACGCATTGGCCGCCACTGCTGGCCACCGGGACACCGGTGCTTCCGTCCGGAGTGTCAGGAACGCTGACCGTCGTCCAGAACAGCAACGGTAGCCAGGTCGCCTACAACGGCCACCTGCTCTACATGTTCGCCAATGACAAGACTCAAGGCGACTCCAAGGGCGAAGGCATCAACGCGTTCGGCGGTACCTGGCACGCGGCCACACCCGGTCTCACTCAAATGTGATGGTCGGATGAGTCTTCATCCAGCCGGCGGCAGCTTCTGCCGCCGAAGAAGCAGTGCGTTGACCGCGACCAACAGGCTCGATCCCGACATGGAGAGGGCGGCTATCTCGGGTCGAAGGACGAGTCCGAACCGGGGCTCGAAAATGCCGGCTGCGATCGGGATTGCGATCGCGTTGTAGCCCACTGCCCAGCCAAGGTTCTGCCGCATCTTGCGAAGCGTTGCGCGCCCGATCGTGATGGCGGTGGCGACGTCGACCGGATCGGAACGCATCAGGACGACATCGGCGGTCTCGATCGCCACGTCCGTGCCCGCGCCGATCGCGATGCCCAGGTCGGCCTGAGCGAGCGCGGGGGCGTCGTTGACGCCGTCGCCGACCATCGCCACCTTCTTGCCCGCTCGCTGCAGCTCTGCGATCTTGTCTGCCTTGTCGGCGGGAAGGACCTCTGCCATCACCTCTCGGATGCCGAGCTCGCGGGCGATTCGTTCGGCGGTCGCCCGATTGTCACCTGTCAGCATCACGACATCTACGCTCTCCCCCCGAAGTGCGTGAACCGCCGCCTTAGCGGTGGGGCGGGGGGCGTCGCTGATGCCGATCACCGCCGACGCGCGCCCGTCGACGGCAACCACGACCACGGTTCGCCCCTCCGTCGCCATCTCGTCGCGCTTGCCGGCCAGGCCGTCGAGGCTGATGTTCTCCCTCGCCATCAGCCTCGCGTTCCCCACCGCCACGCGATGGCCGTCGACGGTGGCGAGCGCGCCCTGGCCGGGCACGTTCTCGAAGTCGGTCACGGAGAGCGGGATCGCGCCCGCCTGTTCCGCACGGCGAACGATGGCCTCGGCCAGCGGATGCTCCGAGTCTCTCTCGACGGCCGCCGCCAGCGCCAGGACTTCCTTCTCCGACAGGCGATCCACATGCAGCGCGCTGACCTCAGGTTCGCCCTTGGTCAGGGTTCCCGTCTTGTCCATGACCACGACCTGGACTCGAGCAGCCGCCTCGATTGCGGCCGCGTTCTTGAACAGGATTCCACGCCTGGCGCCAAGTCCGGTGCCCACCATGATCGCGGTCGGTGTCGCGAGCCCGAGAGCATCGGGACAGGTGATGACGACCACGCTGATCGCGAAGAGGATGGCCTGGCTGAGACCGCGTCCTGCGAGCACCCAGACGACCAGCGTCAGCGTGCCGCCGACCAGCGCCACCAACACCAGCCAGAAGGCGGCCCGATCCGCAAGCTGCTGCCCGGGCGCCTTCGAGCTCTGGGCTGCCTGGACGAGCTTCACGATCTGGGCCAAAGCCGTGTCCGAGCCCACCCTGGTTGCACGGGCTCGGAGGGTTCCGTTCTTGTTGATCGAACCGCCGATCAAGGCAGAGCCCGGCGCCTTCGACACGGGTAGGCTCTCACCGGTCACGACCGACTCGTCGACCTCGCTGGACCCTTCTTCGACCACGGCGTCTACAGGGACCTTGGCGCCGGGCTTGATGAGAAGGAGGTCGCCGACCTGCACTTCAGAGGTCAGCACCTCGACTTGCTCGCCATCTTTGATGACGATCGATTGCGGCGGGGCAAGATTCAACAAAGCGCGCACAGCGTCGTTGGCGCCACCCCGCGCTCGCATTTCGAGCCAATGGCCGAGGAGCACAAAGGCACTCAGCACGGTCGACGCCTCGTAGAACACGTCTCCGCCCCCGCGGAGAGTGATGACGACCGAATAGCTCCAGCCGGCCGCGATGGCGACCGCGACCAGGACGTTCATGTCCAGCGTCCGCGCCCGCAGGGCACGCACGGCTCCGTCGAAGAAGAACCAGGCGGAATACCCGATCACGGGCAGGCTCAGGATCAGCTGGAATTCGTCGTCGCGCAGACCGAACGGGGCGGGAACACCAAAATGCAGGACCTGGCGACCGATCGATGACCACAGCAGGATCGGCACCGACAGCACGGCTGCGACCAGGAAGCGGTTGCGCATGTCCTGGACCATGGCGGCGCCCATCGCCATCCCGGCGTGCCCACCGTGCCCCATCGCGTGCGGCGGAGAGCTGATCGCGGTTTCGGGACGGTTGTGCATTGCGATCACTATACCCACAGGGGGTATGATGGTCATATGCCAGGCTATACGAAGGACAAGCACAAGATCGAGGCAAGGCTCCGACGCATCGAAGGCCAGGTGCGCGGCATACAGAAGATGGTTGAGGAGGACAGGTACTGCATCGACGTCCTCACGCAGGTCAACGCGACCAGGGCCGCCCTCGAAAGCGTCGCGCTGCAGCTGCTCGCCGACCACACCGAGCACTGCGTAATGGATGCGATCCGGTCTGGCGGCGGAAGCGAGAAGGTCCGAGAGCTCAACGACGCGGTTGAGCGGTTGGTGCGGAGCTAGCTCGGATTGTTTGTCGTCAACGCGATCCTGCACGCGCTGCAGATCTCGTTCTTCATGCTCTGGGAGGTCCTCTGGCCGCTCGCCTTTGGATTCCTGCTCTCGGCCATGATCCAGACGGTCGTTTCGAAGCGGGCGGTGGCGAGCGCCCTGGGCAGACCCGACTTGAAGGGCTTCGTTCTTGCGTGCGGCTTCGGCGCCGCGAGCTCGTCCTGCTCTTACGCGGCCGTGGCGGTGGCGAGGGCGCTCTTCCGCAGAGGGGCCAGCTTCGTCAACGCGATCATCTTCGAGTTCGCGTCGACCAACCTGGTCTTTGAGCTGGGCCTTGTCCTGCTCATCCTTCTCGGCTGGCAGTTCGTCGCCGCCGAGTTCGCGGGCGGCCTCCTCATGGCGGTGATCCTCTGGATCCTCTTCAAGGTGACGCTGCGGCAGCGGATGGTCGAGGGGGCGAGGCGCCAGGCCGAGCGCAGAGTTTTCGGCTCGACGCATGAGGCCCACGGCGAGATGGACATATCCATCACCGATGGACCCTTTCTTTCCCGGCTCTTCTCGCGGCGAGCGTTCACCGCCATATCGCATGCCTTCTACATGGACCTGAACGCCCTGTATGTCGACCTGGGACTGGGCTTCCTGATCGCAGGCGCGCTCGCGGCCTGGGTGCCCAACAGCTGGTGGCAGGCGCTCTTCCTGACCAACCACCCGACACTCAACGAGTTCTGGGGACCCCTGATCGGCCCGATAATCTCGATGCTGAGCTTCGTCTGCTCGGTCGGGAATGTACCCCTGGCGGTCGTGCTCTGGAACGGCGGCATCAGCTTCGGCGGCGTGATCAGCTTCATCTTCGCCGACCTGATCATCCTGCCCATCCTGAACATCTATCGGAAGTACTACGGTGGCCGGACCGCGCTCTACCTCCTCCTGGTCTCGTACGGCGCCATGGCGCTCGCCGGGTTCTTGATCGGCGGCGCGTTTCAGCTCCTCGGGCTGGCTCCAACCAATCACCACGTCACCGTCTTCGAAACCCGGCCGGCCTGGAACTACACGAGCTTTCTCGACATCGGCTTCCTGGTCCTGATGGCGGTCATGGCCTGGCGCTTCGTGACGACCGGCGGCCTCGAAATGCTGCGAGCTCACGCGCGCCGTCCGCAGTCAGAAGCGACCGCGGTGCAAGACCCCGTGTGCGGGATGAGCGTCGACCCCGACGGTGCGGAATATCGCTCGTTTCAAAAGGGCGAGACCTATTACTTCTGCTCATCCGGCTGCAAGGAGACCTTCGATAAGGACCCTGGCAAGTACATCGAGCGCGCAAAAGCGGTGCCTGGTGGCTGACAGCAAACGGCCCCACAGGTCGCTGACCCGGGGTTAGCGGGCCGAAAGACTCATGTCCGGTTCCGCATGGCCCGGCTAGGTTGGACGTATGGCACTCATTCCCCACGAGGAGCGAGTTGGAATCGACCTCTATTGGCTCCCGCTCGGCGCGGGAGGTAATTTTGTGCGCCTGAACGGCCGAGTTTACGAGGCCATCAAGGCACGCCTGGACAGAAGGCCGGTGTCTGACATCTACCACTCGGCGCTGGAGGTCTTCGTGCCTGAAGGCCGATATATTGTCGAGAACACGCCGGTCGTGGATGATCGCGGGAGGGAGCGCGGCGTGGTCGCCGAAGGCCCAGTGGGCGCCCGCTGGGCCGGCCGCTTGCGAATATTTCGATACGAGCTGCGCCGGTGGCGCAACGGCGTGATCGCCGACATCAGCGAAGCGGTCGATAGTCCGCGACGACTCAGCAACGATCTAAGCGACGCTCGACGGCTGCTCGAGCTGGTGCCGCAGATGCCGACGCTGACATGGGGCCGGGACGAGCTTGGCGTAGGGGAAATGTGGAATTCGAACTCGATGATCTCCTGGTTGATCGCGCGCACCGGACTTGACGTCGAGTCGATACGGCCGCCCGCCGGGGGCCGGGCCCCTGGCTGGAACGCCGGAATGGTGGCGGCGGCGGCTCGAGAATCGGCGGCGGCTCCTCGTCTGGCGCAACGACTGGTGTAGGCGGCTCGAGCAGTCGCACGGAGGGCGCTCGGCGATTACGCAGTCGCCCGATACACTCTCGCCGTGTCCGGCCCGGTCAGCTCGCCTGGTAGGGCGTCACCGTCTATCACGTTCGTTTCCGCGAGCCCTGCAGCCGCTCGGGCAGCCCGGCTGATCGCCGAGGGCCTGGTCGTTGCAGCGCTGCCCGTGATTGCGTTCTACGTCCTGCGGCTTCGTCTCATGCCCTTTCCCGACATCAACGATCCGGCGATGCACACGACCTTCATCGTCGACCCGCGTGACATTTTCGAGCGATACACAGACCTCTTTACTCCCACCGCCCGGTTGCGCGAAGGCGCGCGGGTAGGTTTCCTGGTGCCGGCCCGTATCAGCTATCTGCTGTTCGGACCACTCGGTGGCTTCATCGTGTTCCGGTACGTCCTGGCTGTCGTCGCGATAGGACCCGCGTACCTCCTGATGCGGCGTCTGTCAGGCGCCGCCGCCGGGCTCACGGCAGCTCTGCTGGTCATGACCTGCCCGGTCATCATCACGGCCTGGGGCACGGATTATCCGGACTCCGCTTCGGTCTCATACCTCATCGGCGCGCTCGCGTGTCTCGCCATGCCGTCGACCAAACATCAGATCCGCTGGGCCGCGGCCGCGGTCATCCTCCTCACCCTGGCCGCGTGGGCGTTCGCTGCATCGGTGGTGATCGGCGGCTGCTTCGCCGCCGTTTACGCCGCCCTTCGCTGGTCGCGTGCCCGCGAGCACCTACGACGGGATGTCGCCATCGCGGTAGGTGTGTCGGTGGCGACGACGGCGGTGCTGGTCGCAGCCTCCGGAATACTCCTCGGTCAGTTCGACTTCTTCCTGCCCACGATCGCCTCACTCATATACCTCGCCCACCCCGGCCAGACAGCCCTGTGGCACTCGAGCAGCTGGGCGTGGGCACCCTACGAAACCTACCTGCTCGTCCTCCCAGTGATCGCTCTGGCGTGGGTGGCCTCCGGAGCCGGCGACCTCAAGAGGCTGCCCACACCGCACCTGATGGTTGGCATGGGCTTCACGGTGGCACTGCTTGCTGCCGCCGCCGGGCAGTTCATCGGCAGGACGCAGCTGCTTGAAGAGCACTATTTTTCCTCCCTCTCGTGGGCCGGCGCAATGCTGACGTTGGGCCTCGTACTCGCCGTCGTGGGCAGCCCGCTGCTGGACCACCCGGGCTGGAGGTGGTCACTTCCCGCCATGGTGGTCGCGGTGGCGTTGCTCTACGAGGCCTTCACAAGAGGCTCGACGCTCCCCTCGTCATATGGCGTGCTTGGACTCGCGATTGCAGCGGTGCTTGTGGTCGGCGTCGCGGTCCGGCTGCGGAAGCTGCCCACGAGCGGGATCCAACGCACGGCCGTGCTGGCCCTGCTGACCGGGTTCAACGCGATGCTGCTCCTGATCACGGTGGCTCCTGTCCTTCCGCATGGTCCGATTCCTGGCGTGGTGACATCGCCGGTGCCTCAGCTCAGCAGCGCTCTCGGCGGCAGCGGCGCGGATGCGGTCGACATCTACCAGGTGACGACCGAGCTTCCAGGTTTCGTCGGCCCGGCGGCGTACCCGGGCCAGAGGCTCGCAATGTGGTGGCCGGCCGACGAGCTGGCACAGGTTGTCGAACCCATAGGGATCTTCCACGCGTACTTCGACTCGGTTCCAGGTACCTTCGGCACCCTCAGCTCAGACGGCGCTGCGAGAATCGAGCAGCTTCGGCCCGCCCAGCTCCTGCTCATGAGCACCAACACGCAGGCCGAGTTCCCGAGCTGCCTGGCCGCCCTGGCTCCCTACTCGCCCCGCCTGGTCAAAACCGGCTCACTCACTTCCGGGTCGTTCACTCTCCACGTCTGGCTCATCCAGCTGAGCGTCTACTCGCGCTGAACGTCGACCGTAAGGACGACGTTCCCCGTCTTCTGTTGTGTTTCGACGTATCTGGTCGCTTCGATCACTTCCTCCAGGGGGTAGCGCCGATCGATGACCGCCCGGTATCGCCCGGCCTCCATCAGCTCCTTCAGCAAGGGGACGTCCTGCTTCGTTTGTCGAGGTGGTATCTGGAAGACCACCTTCTTGTCGCCAACACGCGGAGTCCACATCGCCAGGATGATGTTCCGGAAGCCGTCGGTGGCCAGATAGCTGCCGCCCGAGCTCAGTGAGCCTTTGCTTCGCTTGAAGGAATGCTTGCCGACCGCGTCAAAAATGACGTCGTAGGTCTCGCCGTTCTTGGTGAAGTCTTCCTGCGTATAGTCGATCACCCGGTCGGCTCCGAGCGACCTCACGAGCTCGAAGTTCTTCGTGGTACACACCGCGGTGACATCGGCGCCGAAGTACCTGGCCAGCTGCACCCCCGCGGTGCCGATGGATCCGGACGCCCCGTAGACGAGAATCCTCCTGCCTTTTCCAAGATCTACCTGTTTCAGGCACGTAAGGGCATTGAGGAAACCGTCGCTGACCGCCGCAGCCTCCTCGAAGCTGATGCCGGCCGGCATGTGCGCGACGCGGGCCCTCACAGGGACGCACGTGAACTCCGCGTGTGCCCCGAACCTGAATCCGGTCGTGCCGAAGATATCGTCCCCGACCGCGAACTCGGTGACGGCTGGGCCGGCTGCTGCGACCTCTCCCGCAAACTCGCTTCCGAGGATCCGCTGCCGCGGCCGGCGGAGGCCGGAGATGGAGCGACTGAGGAGCGCGATGGCGAGCCCAGAGCTCGCGTTGGCTTCACGAGTGTGGACGTCCAGGCGGTTGACCGTCGTGGCGTGGATCTTGACGAGGACCTCGTCCTCCCTGGGTACCGGCCGCTCCACGTCCTCGAGTCGCAGAACGTCCGCACGCCCGTACCTGTCGTAGACAACAGCTTTCATGAGCTCCCCTTCCGCTTGAAATCTACCGCTCGGAGCGGGCGCCGTTGTGTCGAATCATGCGGTGGTACCGTCTGGCGCTGTGCTCGAAGTCGTCAAACTCAGCAAGAGTTATCGGGGCCTCAAGGCCGTCGACTCGCTCTCTTTCACCGTGAAGCGCGGCGAGCTGGTCGCCCTTCTCGGCCCTAACGGGGCCGGCAAGTCGACCACCCTCACCTGCGTCGCCGGCTACCAGAAGCCCGACTCGGGCGCCGTCAGATGGAACAACCGCGAGCTCGGGTCGGATCGCAGCCGCCATATCGCCCTGGTTCCGGAGACACCCGAGGTGTTCCCCCTCCTGACGATCTGGGAGCACCTGGTGTTCGTGGCGCGCGGTCTCGACCTTCCGGCCGGCTGGGAAAAAGACGCGGAGGCGCTTCTCGAGCGCTTCCAGATCCTCGAGCAGCGCGACAAGCTCGGCGAAGCCCTTTCCAAAGGCATGCGCCAGAAGCTCCTGGTGGCCTGCGCTGCGCTTGCGGGCACGGAGGTCATGTTCCTGGACGAGCCGATGGTCGGGCTGGATCCGCACGCCCAGCGGGAGCTGCGTCAGATGATGCTGGAGCTCAAATCCGCTGGTCGCGCGTTGATGATCTCGAGTCACCTGATCACGTATCTCGAAGGCCTCGCCGACCGCGCGGTGATCATCAAGGCCGGACGCCTCGTCGCCGATGGAACGCTCGACGAGCTGAAGGGCCGCTACGGGTCGCAAGACCTGGAAGAGATCTTCTTCGAGGCAACGACATGATGGAAGCCGTCGGGCGCGGCCGCGGTGTGGCGCGCAGCCGCTCGCCCAGACGGCGCGCACAGCTTGCTGCGCTCCTGTACCTCCAGCTTCGCGGCGCGCTACGCAAGTGGGAGCTTGTCGCTCGCGACCCGCTGCGCCGGCTGGCGTGGGCCCCGTACGTCGCCAGCGCCTTGTGGTTGATCGGCGCGCGAGTCTTCAGGCTCCACCTGCAAATTCCTGGATCGACCTGGACATATATCGACGCTCTGCTGCCGGCCCTGGTGTTCCTTCTGATCGCGATGTCAAGGGCCGGCGGCGGCCGTCTTTACCAGTCGCGCGCTCATGCCCACCTGGTCGGCGGGCTCGGAGTCCCGATCTGGCTGCAGATCGCATGGCAGCACCTGCAGCGGCTGCCTGTGATGTTGTGGAACTTTGGGCTGTTCGGAGTGGTGCTGCTTCCGTCGGTGCTGGGCGTCGGTCCGGTGCGTGTCGTGGAAACCGTGGTCCCGATCCTTATCGCCCTGACCTTCCTGGGTGGAGCGGGACTCGTCGGATTCTCGGCGCGGCTTCGCTCGCCAAGGCTGGGCCAGGCCTGGACGGTGACGGCCCTCGCCATCGCCGCGGTGCTTGCGCTTCCCGCGCTTCCACTCTTGACCGGTGTACCGATGCCGGGACTGCAGCCGCTGAGTGAGGCGGCGGCCTGGAGCCCGGGGGGACTGATCGTCATGGGTGCGTCCGGCAGCCTGCCCGCCGACCTAGTCCTGGCCGTCCTCGCTCTGGGCGTCCTTGCGCTGGGGATCGCCCTCACCAGGAACCTGGGTCCTGAGCTCGCGGAAGCCTCCTACCGATATTTCATGCTCGTCGACAGCGCACGAGCCGGCGGCAACGCAGGCATGAGCGGCGCCAACATGCGACTGCGCGACCCGGTGCAGGTGTCGACTTCCACGGCCCTGAAAGGCGCCGGCGTCCTGGTCTGGAAAACATGGCTCGAGTTCAAGCGCGGCGGCACCGGCCGCTGGCGACTGGTGACGGTGGGCTTCCAGCTCCTCTTCGGCGTGGTGGTGGGTTGGGTTGGGCTGACCCTCCTGGACTCTCATGTGTCCTCTTCACTGACCACCCTCCTGATCGCCGGGGCGGTGTTGAGCATGGTGGCGATTGGTTTCAGCAGCGGCCGCCAGTTTGGCCCGCTCCTGAGAAATCCGGTATTCGCGCTGAATCGCGACCCTCTTGCCAAGCGCTTGCTGGCGCTTCTGCTGACCCGGCAGATCACCGAATCGATCGGCAGCCTGGCCACCTTCGTCGGCATGGCGTTGGTGCTGCCCGCGTTCATCCCCTTGATCCTGGTTCTAATGCTCGTCGGCCGCGCCGTGGCAATCGGGATGCTGGGGCTCGACCTTTACGTGTTCGCCTGGCTGCCTTCGGCGACCGACCGAACGATGGCGATGCGAATCATTCGCACGCTGATCCTCGCGGTCGTGCTACCCGTGGGAACCGCGTTCGCACTTTGGGCCTTCCGGACTCCGGTGCCCGATCTCGTGTTGTTGCTGCCGGTGCCGCTGTTTCTTTTCCTCGGCTGGCGTCTCGTCGAGTCGGCGGGGGCGCGGCTCGAGGGGAACGGCCTCGCGGTCGCCATCGCCGAACGCAGGTAGGAATACGCCAAGAACGACGACGGGCGCCCGGAAATCCGGGCGCCACGTCGCATTGACGGCTGAGGCTCCCGCTTAGCCCCAGCTACGCCGGCCCATGCGGCTGCCGTTGAACAGGCGCAGGACCATGAGAACGATCACGGCTCCTATGAACGCGATCACCATCTCGCTGATGATCGGGTGCCCGACGATCGTGATGCTCCAGTGGAACACACCGGCCAGGAAACCTCCCAGCAGGGCGCCGACGATGCCCGCGATGGCGTCACCCACGAGTCCGAGGCCATGGCCCAGGGCGAGGTGGCTGGCAAAGAAGCCGGCAACCAGGCCGATGAGGATCCACACCAAGATCGTGTCGAAGTCGAGGTTCACAACCATATGTATCAGTACCTCCTGGCTATAGAACGCGGGCCCTCACGCGCTTTACCCGGCTGTGTATAGGAATGTGAAGGAGCTCGGAGGAGAGGCCGATCTAGAATCGAACCGATGGCGACCGGGGGCGAGATCTCAGTTTCCGAGCACCTCAAGAAGGCGCCGGCGGGCGTGCGCCCCACCCTGCTGGCGGCGCGCAGGACAGTGAAGGCCATTGCGCCGAAGGCCGACGAGATCGGATACCGAGGCGGGCAGCCGCGGTCGAGCGGCTACATGTGGAAGATCGCCCGGTACGCGGTCGATGGCGCGAACGTGGTCGGGATCGGCACGTTCCCGACCCATTCGACCCTCTTCTTCTACCGCGGCCGCGAGCTCGACGATGGGAGCGGCCTGCTCCAGGGCGGCGGAAAGGACATGCGGTTCATCACGCTGCGTGCGCCGGACGACCTCGAGCGGGCGGCTGTCAAGCGGATGGTGCGCAAGGCGTTCAGGCTCGGGGGCGCCGCGGCCAAATAAACAAACCGACAGTCGGTCGGTTATAGTGTGGGAGTGGCTCGGACCGTGAACGCGACCCTCCACACGGTGCGCCGGGAGGCCTTCCTGGACGTGGCGCAGCGCCTCATCCAGGCCAAGGGGTACGAGGAGATGAGCATCCAGGACGTCCTGGACGATCTCGAGGCCTCGCGGGGGGCGTTCTACCACTACTTCGATTCGAAGCAGGCGCTGCTGGAGGCCGTCATCGAGCGCTTCGCCGACACCGCGCTCGCGGGCCTGGCGCCGGTTCTGGCCGATCCGAACCTGCCGGCCCTGCGGAAGCTGGAGAGGGTCTTCGCCGGCATCGCCCGCTTCAAAGCGGAGCGGAAGGAGCTGGTGCTCGCGATCATCCAGGTCTGGAGCTCGGACAGCAATGCGATCGTCCGCGAGAAGCTCCGCCGGATCACGGTGACCCGTATGGTCCCGCTCCTCGCCGCGGTCGTGAGGCAGGGCGTCGACGAAAGAGCCTTCACCGCCATCTCCCCTGACGAGACGGCGACCGTCCTCGTCGCCCTCATGCAGGGCTTTCAAGAGCTGGCCACCGATTACTTCCTCGCCCGCCAGGCGGGCACCATGACTTTCGAGGAGGTGCAGCGATCACTCGCCACATTCACGATGGCGTTCGAAAGGATCCTGGGCGCACCAAAGGGGTCGCTGGAGCCCATGGATGAAGCGACCTTGCGGTTCTGGTTCGGCTAGGAGGAAGGCACTTGGCAGCGATCATCGAGGCGGAAGGACTCAGCAAAAGCTACGGCGGCAAGCGCGGGATCACCAACGTCACCTTCAAAGTCGATGAGGGCGAGGTGTTCGGCTTCCTCGGCCCGAACGGCGCCGGGAAGACCACCACGATTCGCGTGCTCATGGCGCTGCTGCGCGCCGATTCGGGCATCGCGCGCATCGGCGGCAAGGACTGCTGGCGGGATTCGGTGGAGATCAAGCGTCTCATCGGCTACCTGCCGGGCGAGCTCTCGCTCGACCCCGGCCTGACGGGCGGGCAGATCCTCGAGTACTTCGCGCACCTCCGCGGAGGCGTCGATCAGACGTATCTCAAGCAGCTCGTCAAGCGATTCGACATCGACCCCGGTCGCAAGTTCCGCCATTACTCCAGCGGCAACAAGCGCAAGGTCGGCTTGATCCAGGCTTTCATGCACCGGCCTCGCCTGCTCGTCCTCGACGAGCCCACCAACGGGCTCGACCCGCTCAACCAGCAGGAGTTCGGCCGCATGGTGGCCGAGGTGCGCGCCGAGGGCCGCACCGTCTTCTTGTCCTCGCATGACCTGACCGAGGTCGAGCAAACGTGCACGCGAGTGGGGATCATCCGCGAGGGCCGGCTGGTGCGCGAGGGCGATCTGGCCGAGTTGAAGGACATCAAGCACTACGAGGTGACGATCACCTTTGTCGACGATGCGCCGGCCGCGGCGTTCAAGAACCTGGAGGGCGTGGAGCACGTGGAGGCGCTGGCCGGTGGTCATACGCTGCGCGTGACGGTGCAGGGCGGCGTGGACGCGGTCATCAAGGCGGCGGCACAGCACGCCGTCGTCAGCCTCACCAGCCACGAGCCGAGCCTGGACGACATCTTCCTCCGCTATTACCAACCCGACGGGCAGGTGCAGCCGGAGGCGAGCCATGTGGCTTAAGAGCATCTACCTCAAGACGCTGCGCGACTTCCGAATCCCGATCGCGGGCTGGGGTGTGGGATTGGGCCTGCTGATGGCTGTGGTCCTCACCGCCGTACCTTCGCTGCTGGCAACGCCACAGGCACGCGCCTCCCTCGTCGCCCTGGGCTCCACCTTCGCGTGGATCGCCGAACCGATCAAGATCGACACCCCCGGCGGCTATGCGACCTGGAAATACGGAATCACCATCCTGGTGGTGGTGATCTGGCCGATCCTGGCCGCGACCGGGATGCTGCGCGGCGAGGAGGAGCGTGGCTCCCTGGATGCCCTTCTCTCGCTTCCTCGCGGACGCGTGCGCGTAGCGCTGGAGAAGCTGGTGGCGATGTGGACGGCGCTGCTCGGGATGGGGCTCGTCGTGGGCGTGCTGACGTTTGCCGGCGGCGCGAAGCTCAGTCCGGGCATTGGCCTGGGTGCGGCGCTCCTGTTCGGCGTCAATCTCGCACTGATCTGCGGCGTGTTCGGAGGCTTAGGCCTGCTCGTGTCCCAGTTCACCCAGGAGCGTCGTGCGGCGGCAGGCTGGACGGCAGGGCTTCTGCTCATCTTCATCGTGGTGGACATGGTGCATCGGGTCGTCCCCAACACGGTGTGGCTGAGCCGGCTTTCGCCGGTCTACTACTACAACGCGAGCAAGCCTCTGGTGCCGGGATACGGCATCAACCTGGGCGCCGTCCTCCTCATGCTGGCGCTGTCCATCGTCCTGAGCGGAGCCGCCGTCTGGCTCTTCGCGCGGCGCGACGTCGGTGGAGTGGTCGCGCCTCCAGGTTTTCTGCACCTGCCACATGGGGGCGCTCGTCCAGCGCGCGTATTGCTCAACGGCGCATGGTCGCTCCGCGGTTTACTCGCGCGGCATCGCGATGATTGCGCCGTCGACGGCCTGGTGGACGCTCGCCATCGCCGGGTTCGCCGCGTGGATGGTCGTCGTCGTCCAGCAGACCGAGTCACTGCTGAACTCGCTTTTGCAAGGCTCGCCGGCGATGCGCGATTTCCTGAAGCTGGGTGGGAGCGACGCCGGCACCAACGCCAGCATCCTCAGCGCGCTGTTCGTCTTCCTGCCGGTGCTGTTGATGGCCTTCGCCGTCACCCAGGCCAATCGTTGGACCGCCGACGAGGAGGACGGACGCCTGGAGCTGGTCCTCTCCACTCCTCAGCCACGTTTGCAGGTCCTGCTCGGGCGCTTTGCCGCACTGAGCACGGCGACCGTCTTCATCGCCCTGGTGACGCTCATCGCCACGGCGGCGGCCTCGGCGGCCACAGGCCTTCGCCTCGACGGGGGCAACCTGGCCGCCGCGACGCTGTCGATGATTCCCCTCGGGCTGCTCGTGGCGGCGATCGGCTACCTGTTCTCAGGCTGGCTGCGCGCCGCGGTGGACACCGGGCTCCTGAGCTTCCTTCTCGTGATCTGGTTCTTCATCAGCTTCATCGGCCCGGGCTTGAGCTGGCCGGACGGGGCGCTGCGTCTCTCACCCTTCTACTACTACGGCACCCCGCTGCTGCACGGGCTGCAGCCGGCATCTGTGCTGGGGGTGGTCGCGGTCGCCGCGCTGGCGCTGGGCCTGGGCGCCGTGCGGTTCATGCGCAAGGACATCGCCGTTTAGCTGAGGCTCCCGGGGAGCCTTTTGGGCACCGATTTTGACCGGTAGCCGGGGCCAGGCGGGGGTTCCTCTCATAACCCTCATGGCCCTGAATCCGCGGTGTGCAGACTAGTTTGGAACCGGCCTCAACCTGGCAGGATGGATTCCCCATGGAAGAGCCCGCCGGCGCCGCCCGGCCGCCGATCCCCGCCCGGCACCCGACGGTGCTGACCAAGCACGGCGACAGCCGGGTCGACCCGTATTTCTGGCTACGCCAGAAAGCCAACCCGGAAGTCATTGCCTACCTACAGGCGGAGAACGACTACACGGATGCGGTCATGGCGCCGGCGGCCAGGCTCCAGGAACGCCTCTACCGGGAGATCGTGAACAGGGTCCAGCAGACGGACACGTCGGCGCCTGCTTTTTTCAAAGGCTACTGGCACTACACGCGAACGGTCGAAGGTCTCGACTACGAGATCCACTGCCGCCGCAAGGGCACGATGGACGCCCCCGAACAGGTCGAGCTCGACGTCAACGAGCTCGCCAGGGGCCACGACTACTTCGAGCTCGGGTTCACCGATCGCAGCCCCGACGAGAACATCCTCGCGTACGCGGTCGACCTCACCGGCAACGAGCTCCACGAAATGCGCTTCCGCGACCTTTCGAGCGGGCAGGACCTGGCCGACGTGCTCGAGGGCGTGTACTACGGCTCCGCCTGGTCGGCGGACAGCCGCACCTTCTTCTACGTGCGGCCGGACAAGGCGATGCGCCCACACCAGGTCTGGCGGCACGTTCTCGGCACGCCGGTTGACCAGGACGTGCTCGTCCTGCAGGAGGATGACGAGCGGTTCGAGCTCAGCGTCGAGCTGACGAAGAGCGAGCGCTACATCATCTTCACCAGCGCGAGCCAGGTGACCAGCGAGAGCCGCTGCCTGCCCAGCCACCAGCCTGAGGGAGAGCCGGCGGTGATCGAGGCGCGCCGCCATGGGGTCGAGTACTCGGTCGACCACCAGGAAGACAGCTTCCTGATCCTGACCAATGACGGCGCGCGCAACTTCAGGCTCGTCGCCGCGCCCGTCGATCGGCCGGGCCGGCAGGCATGGCGCGACCTGGTGCCCGAGCGTGCGGGCGTGCGCCTCAACGCGATCGACGTCCATATCGGCCACGTCGTGCTCGGCCAGCGCTCCGACGGGCTGCAGCGACTCGAGGTGCTCGAGCGTGCCACCGGCAAGCTGCACGTGGTCGATCAACCCGATTCCGCGTACACGGCGTACGCCGGCTCGAACCCTGTCTACGAGAGCGCCGTGATGCGCTTCTTCTACACGTCGCTCAACGCTCCCTGGTCGGCTTTCGACTACGACATGAACACGCGCGACCGCATGCTCGTCAAGGAACAGCTCGTTCCAGGCGGCTACGACCGCGCCGACTACGTCACCGAGCGCTTGTGGGCGACCTCACCGGATGGTGTGCGCGTGCCGCTCTCCATCGTCTACAAGCGCGGCCTGATAAGAAACGGAGCCAATCCCGCGCTGCTGTACGGCTATGGCGCCTACGAGATGCCGAGCGACCCCATGTTCGATGCGGCTCGGCTGAGCCTGCTCGACCGCGGCTTCGTGTACGCGATCGCGCACGTGAGAGGAGGCGGCGAGATGGGGAGGGCCTGGTACGAGGACGGCAAGTTCCTCAACAAGACGAACACTTTCGACGATTTCGTCGCGTGCGCGGTCGAGCTCATCCAAGAGGGCTACACGAGCCCGCGGCACCTGGCCATCCGCGGGCGCAGCGCGGGCGGCCTGCTCATCGGCGCCGTGCTCAATTCCCGACCCGACCTCTTCGCATGCGCGGTCGCGCAGGTGCCGTTCGTCGACGCGCTGACGACCATGCTCGACGAGTCGATACCGCTCACCGTCAACGAATACGAGGAGTGGGGCGATCCCAACGACCCCGAGTTCTACGAGTACATGAAGGCCTACTCGCCGTACGACAACGTGCATCGTGCCGCCTACCCGGCGCTCCTGGTGACCGCTGGGCTCAATGATCCGCGGGTGCCTTACTGGGAGCCGGCCAAGTGGGTCGCCAAGCTGCGCTCGATGAACGCCGGCGGCCGTCCGATCCTGTTGAAAACCGACCTGGGGTCCGGCCACTCGGGCCCGTCCGGCCGATACGAATCCTGGCGGGAGGAGGCATTCGTATCGGCCTTCGTCGTCGATCGTCTCGAAGCCGCCGCCTCCTGACCTTCTTGACTTGGCGGACCGCCGCCATTACTCTAGGTCCCAATTCACACCCATCCGGGTGTGTCCACGTCATTTTGAGTTAGGAGTGTGCGGATTGGGCGGCATCACGAAGGAGCGCTTCGCCGGTCGAGGGCGGAGTCTGCCCGCCGGGCGCGCGCAGGGCGCACTTCCGGTTTGATCGCACATTGAGTCCAGTCTGGTAGCCACTCTCTAGTCAAGAAACCGAAGGACCGTGCGGTTGTTGGGCACCGCCGCGGTCCTTTTTATTTTCCGAACCGGTTTCCAGACAGGAGTGAGCGAGCGATGAGTTCAGCAGCAATCGAGCTGCACGGCATCACCAAGGCATTTCGGCGCCGAGAGCGCGAGGCCGGCGCGCCCTGGTGGCGCCGCGAGTGGAAGGACAAGGTCGCCCTCCACGAGCTGAACCTGGTCATCGAGGTCGGCGGGGTCACCGGCATCCTGGGTCCGAACGGCAGCGGCAAGTCGACGCTCATCCGCATCCTGGGCACGCTGCTGACCCCGGATGCGGGCCGCGCCACCGTCTTCGGCTGGGACGTCGTCGACGAGCCGCTTTCGGTGCGCCGGCACGTGAACCGTGTGTCGGTCGAAGCCGCGTTCTTCAAGGAGCTCAGCCCCTGGGAGAACATGCTGTACGCCGCACGCCTCTATGGGCGCGGCTCGAGAGGCACGCGTGACAGCGTCGTCGCGATACTCGACCGTCTCGGCCTGCCCCTCGACACGCTGGACCAGCCGATGAAGCAGCTTTCGCGCGGGCAGCAGCAGAAGGTCGCGATCGCACGAAGCTTCCTGACGGCGCCTTCGCTCCTGCTCATGGACGAGCCGACCACCGGCCTCGACCCCCGATCTAAAAAGGAGGTGCAGGCGCTGCTGCGGATGCTCAGAGCCGAGCGAGAGGTGACGGTCCTGCTCTGCACGCACGACATGGACGAGGCAGCCGACCTGTGCGATCGCGTGCTGATGATGGATGCGGGCCGCGTCCTCGCCGACGGCTCGCCGGATGAGCTGTGTCGCCGCTACTCGGTTGATGGCGCTGCCGCCACGCTCGAGGACGTATTCATGCTGCTTTCCGGGAAGCGCTTCGAGCTGGATGGGGAGGAGGGTGAGACGTGATCGGGGCTCAACATGCCGAGCTCAACGCGTTCTTCGGATTCGCCGAGCGCCAGATGCACGTCGTCAAGCGCTACTGGGTGTGGGAGGTCGTCTGGCTCTTCTACAGCCTGGTCAGCGTTCTCTCGATCGGCTTCCTCGCCTCGGGCTTGGGGACGCTGGGTGTCGGGGGCGGAACGTTCGACCTGCACAGGGCGCAGCTCTACCTGCTCGTGGGCGCGCTCCTGTGGGGATACCTCTCCCTGGTCTTCATGGAGGCGGCATTCGCGATCGCGTGGGAGCGCTGGGAGGGGACGATCGAATACACGTTCATGGCCCCGGTGCGTCGCGTCACGCACCTGTTCGGCATCTGCTTCTTCGCCATCGGCTACGGGTTGGTCAGGACGTTGGTCGTCCTCCTGATCGCGACGGCGATGTTCGGTCTCGACTTCTCACACGCCAACATCCCGGCCGCGCTGGCGGTGCTGGCCGCGTCGACGGCGCCGCTCATCGGCCTGAGCATCCTGACCGCGGTGCTGCCTCTGCTCTCGCCCCAGAAGGGCGAGCAGATGTCGATCGCCTTGCAGGGATTCCTGCTCCTGGTCTCCGGCGTCTACTACCCGCTGTCGGTGCTGCCGGCCCCGATGCAGGTCGCCGGCGCGGCGTCGCCGCTGACGTACGCCCTCGCGGGCATCCGCCACAGCCTGCTCGATGGCGCCGGCATCGGGGCGGAGCTGCCCACGATCGCAATCCTGCTCGGGATGGGCGCGGTGATGATCCCCGCCAGCATCTTTGTCTTCGCCTGGGCGGAGAACCGCGCCAAGCGCCTGGGGCTTCTCAAGAGAAGCGGGTAAGTAGAAGACGAGCTACGCCTAACGATCGGGTGGCGGCTCACGCAGGAATTCGAGCCTGGACGCGTCCTACACGGCAATGGACATGGTGCCGACGTTCAGGCGCGCAGGCGTTCTCCTGGTGGTGGCCGGGCTCTGGCTCGCGACCGTCATGCCCGCCGCCGCCGCAGGCGACACGCTAGACCAGTCGCAGACCACGGCCACCCGTTCCAACACCATGCGCACGCCCATGGCGCAGACGTTCCAGGCCCGTTCCAACGGGCAGCTCGACCGCGTCTCCCTGATGCTGGCGACCGCGTTCGGGGCGGTCAGCGCCACCATTGAGATCCAGTCGGTCAGCGCCGGCCAGCCGAGCGGAAACGTGCTCGGCTCGACGTCGTTCGCCGGCACGATCAGCTGCTGCAATGCCTGGCACGACTTCAACTTCAACCCGGCCGTGGCGGTGTCAGGCGGGACAGAGTACGCCATCGTCGTCCGCCCGACGAGCGGCTATCTGACCTGGTATGACAGCTACTCAGTCGATTACTACCCCAACGGCCAGATGTGGCTCTCTTCGGCCAACATCTGGTTCTACAGCTCGACGTTCGGGAAGGACTTTTGCTTCGAAACCTGGTTGACCCCGAGCGCGGGGGGCACGCCACCCGTGCTCGCCGCCACGAATGCGTCGATGAACGTCGGCGAGGGCTCCACGGCCACCAACACGGGCACCTACTCGGATCCAGACGGGCACAGCGTCGCGCTGACCGCGTCTGCCGGCACGCTGACCAAGACAGGCACCAGCAGTGGCACCTGGTCATGGTCGATGGCCGCGGCTGACGAGGCGCCTACGCAGACCATAACCATCACCGCCGACGACGGCCACGGGTTGACGTCATCGACGTCGTTCACGCTGACCATCACAAGCGTCCCGCCTACAGTCACGATCACGGGTGCCCCGGCCACCGGCTCGGAGGGAACTGCCATCTCGCTGACTGGGACAGTGAAAAGCCTGAGCAATGTCGACCAAACGGCCGGCTTCGCTCTTACCTGGACGGTGACCAAGAACGGCCAGCCGTTCGCGACCAGCACCAACCCGAACCTGACCGTGACTCCCGACGACGAGGGCACGTTCGTGGCCACATTGACCGCGGTTGATGACGGCGGCAACAGAGCTATCGCGGGCGTTACCATCATGGGCACCAACGTCGCGCCGACGGCTGACCTCAGCCCGGCCACGTGGGCCACGCTCGTGCTGGCCCCGTCGCAGGCGGTGACCGTGACGGGCGGCTTCACGGACCCCGGTGCGCTTGACAGTCACACGGGAACGGTGAACTTCGGCGACTTGACCCCGGTCGACACCTACGACTACGGCGTCGGCGGGTCCGGTAACGTCAGCGACTCGCACGCGTACGCGGCAGCCGGGACATACACCATCTCGTACACGGTGACGGACGATGACGGTGGCAGCTCCACCGCCACACAAACGGTTACCGTCGAGACGCCGGCACAGGCGCTGGGCGTGATCGCGGGCTATGTGCAGACGATGAAGTCGCTGAACGGCGGCCAGAAGAACAGTCTGGCTGCCAAATACCAGGCCGCCGCCGCCGCCGCCGCCCGACAAGACACCAACGCCGCGTGCCACGAGCTCGACGCTGCGTTGAACGAACTGTCGGCCTTCACCAGCAACGGCCTCTTGTCCGCCGCGGACTCGGCCACGCTGAGCTCCTCGACCTGGGCGGTGCACAGGGCGCTGGCCTGCACCCAGGTCAAGCTGGGCTGGCTGACTCTCGATCTCTAGAGGCGCGCGCCTCTAGGCCAGTACGGAGAGCTCGCTCCGGCTGAGGCCCGCGTCGTCCGTGACCTGGGTCTCCACTTTTGACAAACCGGCCCAAACTAATGTTCGTTACTATCAGGTTCGACCGCCCTATTTAGGGGCTTCGGATGTCGAAAGCACAAGATGCTGTGCTTTGCCCTACATGAGGCCTCGGAGGCCGGTTACATCTTGTGGTAAAGGTATTGACACGGCTGCGCGGCGTTGTTAACGTTCGCGGCGAATCGCGGTGATCAGTGGGGAGAAGTGGTGAACCTAGCAACATGGAAGCATACGTCGCACCCTACGTCCAAGTACGGCACGCCATACACCTCCTCTACGCCACCTCTCCCCGCAGCCGCGATGGTGCCGATGGGCCCGCTGCCGAGCCCGAGGCCGAGCTGAATGGCTCAGATGAACCGCCCGCCGCGGCTGAGCCGGTTGGAGACGTTCCTGCATCCACCCAGCCTGGCTAGGGACCTCTGGCTGCGGGCCTACGCGCCCATCAACCACAGGTTCGACAAGCTCGGCAACCCGCTGCCGATGGAGCTGCATGGCTGCGGCTGCGGGCTGTGCGCCCGCCGGCAGCGCGCCAGACTCGAGTTCTGGGAGGCCGAATGAGTGTTCACGGGAGCACACCGGGTCCGCGTGGACGACAAGGGAAGGCTCGCCATCCCGGCGGCATTCCGCAAGCAGCTCCCGGAGGGGAGCTACGTGTCGGTAAGCCAGGACAGCGCCCTGGCGATCTATCCCCCGGACCTGTGGGACGCGCTGGCGCAGGAGCTGCGCAGCCCGCTGCCGGGTCCGGACCAGCGAGCGCTGGCGAGGACGCTGTACTCGATGTCGGAGGCGTTCGAGCCGGACGGCCAGGGCCGGATCACGCTGGGCATGGAGCAGCGCCGGCTGACGGGAATCGAAACTCCATCGACAGCGGTGGTGATCGGAATGGGCTCGCGGGTCGAAATCTGGCCCGAGGCCCGATGGAACAGCTACAACGCCGACGCGCAAGGGCGCTTCACAGAATTCGCTGACAGGGTGATCTCAGGACGCTGAGCGGGCACCTACCTGCACTTTCACAAGAGGTAATAGAGCTGCTCAATCCCCAGAGGGGGGCGGTCGCGATCGACTGCACCCTGGGGCAGGCGGGCCATGCCCGCCAGATCCTCGACAGGATCGAGCCAGGCGGCCGGCTGCTCGGGATCGACCGCGATCCCGGTGCCGTTGCGGCCGCGCGGTCGGCGCTGGCCTCGTACGGGCCGGCGGCGGTCGTAGTCCAGGGTCGCTTCGGCGAGCTGGACGAGCTGGCGCGCAGGGCCGGGTTTGTGCCGGCGGATGCGATCCTGTTCGACTTCGGTATATCCAGCGTCCAGCTGGACGACCTCGAGCGCGGATTCAGCTTCCGTGGCGAGGGCCCACTGGACATGCGGATGGATCCCGGCTCCACGCTGGATGCTGCGCGGATCGTCAACGAGCTCGATGTCCGAGAGCTCGAGCGCATCCTGCGCGACTACGGCGAGGAGCGCTGGGCGCGCCGGATCGCACAGTTCATAGTGGCGCGACGCCCGCTGCGCACCACACGCGACCTGGCTTCAGCCGTGGAGGCGGCCATCCCCCGACGGGCCTGGCCTCGCGACATCAACGTCGCCACCCGAACCTTCCAGGGCATCCGCATCGCCGTCAACGACGAGTTGGGCGAAATCGAAGCAGGACTCGAGGCAGCTCTCCAGATTCTCAAACCCGGTGGCCGTATGGCGACGATCAGCTTCCACTCACTGGAAGACCGCTTGGTGAAGTCATTCTTCAACGTCGAGTCCAAGGACTGCATCTGCCCACCCCAGCAGCCAGTCTGTACCTGCGGCCACCGGGCAACCCTCCGTATCGTCACCCGCCGTCCTGTCCGCCCGTCAGAGGCGGAGGTGGCGGCCAACCCCCGCGCCCGCTCGGCGCGGCTTCGGGTGGCGGAAAAGATCTGACCCCATCCCTTCCACCCTAAGTCCTGGCGTCCGGTTCACCCCGCCGGCCGCCAGGCACAACTCTGAAAGTCGCCTCCCCGCTTGCGGGGAGGTCGGGAGCCGCTTGCGGCTCCCGGGTGGGGGTGATGCAGCAACCAGGAAAGGAACTCAGCAACACATGAGGCACACGTCTTGACATCGACCCGAATACTGACCCGGCGCCGGCTCGGCATGGCCGGCGCGCAGCACGTCCCGGCACGCCGGCGACGGCGCACGCGCGGATTCGTGCAGGTGGCCGGCTCCGTCGCCGCCGAGCGCCTTCAGCTGAACGCGTTCGGGCACGCATACCTCGGGTTCGGCGCGGCGTTGATCGGCATCCTCTTCTACCTCGCGCTCGCCGCGCAGGTCACGCAGTCGTCGTATGACATCACTCGCCTTCAGGACCAGCAGCGCCAGCTCGTCGCGGAGCAGGACCAGCTGCGCTACCAGGAGGTGACGCTGCACGCGCCCGCCGAAGTCCAGCAGCAGGCTGCCCAGAGCGGGATGCAGCGCGCTGCGCCTGTCGCGTATGTCCCGGCGCAGCCGGTCGCCATCGACCTGGAGGCGCCGGCCGGCGCGTCCGGCACCGATGGCACGCCCCTGTGGGAGCGATACCTGGCCGCGCTGTTCAACAAGGTCGGCGGCACGCGCGATGTGCTCGCCGCGGGCCATTAATTGAGCACCGGGGCTCTGCGCAAAAGGGCCCCGCGACGTGTCGAGCATGTCATGGGGGCGCGGCTGCGCATCCTGGCCCTGCTCACCGTCGCGGCGCTGCTGTCGGGCGCGGTATGGGCGCGACTCGCGTACTGGCAGGTCCTCAGGCATGTGCAGCTCTCGGCGCAGGCCCAGGCGCAGTACCACGAGCTGGTCGAGCTGCCCGCCGTGCGCGGCGTGATCTTCGACCGCAACATGACCCAGCTGGTCGTCAACACGACCGTGTATTCCGCATTCGTCTCCCCCGACCAGGTGGCGCCGGCCGATCGCGACCGCGTCGCGAGTGGGCTGGCGGGCGTACTCGGCGTGGACAAGGCGGGCGTCATGCAGACGCTCGAGTCCGGCTCGAAGTTCGCGTACGTCCAGCGGCGGTTCTCGAAGGCCAAGGCCGACCAGCTGCGCGCGTTGAAGTTACCCGGCGTCGGCCTCGAGGACGAGTCGCAGCGTTCCTACCTGCCGGGCATCGCCGCCGGCTCGAGCCTCGCGGCGAACCTTCTCGGTTTCGTCAACTACGACGGCCAGGGCAGGTACGGCCTCGAGCAGTACTACCAGAGCGAGCTCGCGGGCACGGCCGGTTACATCTCCAGCTACCGCGACCTCGCCAACCGCGAGATCATCCTCGGCACGCACACGCACCAGGACCCGATCAACGGTTCGGACCTGGTGCTCTCGCTCGACGCCAACGTCCAGTACGCGGCCGAGCAGGCGCTGGCCGACGGCGTCAAGAAGGCGAATGCCGAGAGCGGCAGCGTGCTGATCATGGACCCGAGCACAGGCGGCATCGTCGCGTGGGCCGATTACCCGAGCTATGACGCCAACAGCTTCAACCACACCGACACCTCGCTGTTCAAGGACAACATCTCGAGCTACCTCTACGAGCCGGGCTCGGTGATGAAGGTGGTGACGCTTTCCGGCGCGATCAACCAGGGCGCCATCACGCCCGACACCATCATCAACGACCCCGGCTACCTCAACGTCGGCGGCTACCGCATCTACGACTGGGACCGACACAACCACGGAAGCATCAACTACACATACGTGCTCGAGCACTCGCTCAACGTGGGCGCGATGAAGGCGATGCAGGCTGAAGGCCACGCCGCGTGTTACAGCTACCTGAAGGGTTTCGGCCTCACGCAGGCCAGCGGCATCGATGTCGCCGGTGAGAGCTTCGTGCCCCTGCCCGCCCAGGACCAGATGAGCGACAGCCAGTACGCGACGACCGCGTTCGGCCAGGGCATCGGCGTGAACATGGTCCAGATGCTCTCAGCGGTCAACGTCGTCGCCAACGGCGGGCGCTATGCGCCGCCGCACGTGGTCGAGCGCGTGGGCACCAGCATCAACCCGCTGATGTTGAAACCCCAGCGGCAGGTCATCACCCCCGCCACCGCGCAGCAGATGACGGCGATGATGGAGGCGGTGGTGCAGCACGGCTCGGGCTGGACGGCGCGGGTGAAGGGATTCGAGCTCAACGAGGCCGGCAAGACGGGGACGTCGCAGATACCCGTCAACGGCAAGTACACGCTGGACGTCTGGGCGTCGTATGTCGGCTTCCTGCCCGCCAACCACCCCAAGTTCACGATGATCGTCGTGATGCGCAAGCCGCACGTGCCTGGCAGCGACCGCGACTGGACGCTCAACGATGGTTACTTCACGGCGGCGCCGGTCTGGCAGAAGATCGCACAGGCCATCGTCGTCGACTGGCGCATAACACCTAACTAGCGCAACCAGTTTCCATATACGTATGAAGCTCACTCTCCTCGAGCTGCTCGAGGCGACCGGCGGTGGCGAGATCGGCGGCACGCAGGTCGGCAACACGTTCACGACCTACCACACCGATTCGCGCGAGGTTCTGCCCGGCGGGGTGTTCTTCGCGCTGCGCGGGGCCAGGACCGACGGTCACCGGTTCATCGCCGACGCGCTCGGCCGTGGCGCGGCGGCGCTCGTGGTCGAGCGGCGCACCGAGCTGGCCCATGGCGTGGTGGAGATCCTGGTCGAGAACAGCTGGGACGCGCTCTTTGCGCTGGCCGCCCACGTCCGCGAGCGGGTGTATCCGCTGGTGGTCGGCGTCACCGGCAGCAACGGCAAGACGTCGACCAAGGAGATGGTCGCCGCGATCCTCGAGCGCAAGCACACGGTCCTGCGCACGACCGGCAACCTCAACACCGAGACCGGCGTGCCGCTGACGATGCTCAAGCTCGAACCCGAGCACACGGCGCTCGTGCTCGAGATGGGGATGCAGCGTGCGGGTGACATCGGCCGCCTCGCGGAGCTCGCGAGGCCGTCGGTCGGCATCATCACGAACATCGGCACGGTGCACATGGAGTTCTTCACCTCCACGGAAGACCTCGCGCGCGGCAAGGGCGAGCTCGTCGCCGCCCTACCCGAATCCGGGTTGGCGGTGCTGAATGCAGACGACCCGTTCTTCCCGCTCCTGTCGTCGATGTCGGCGGCGCCCATCACGAGCTTCGGCTTCGAAGCCGGCGACCTTCGCGGCAAGGACTACGACGCCGGCCCCGCCGGTGGCTGCGATTTCATGGTTCGCGATGTCTCGGTCCACCTGGCGCTGGAAGGCCGCCACCAGGCACGCAACGCGCTGGCGGCCCTGGCCGCGGGAGAGTTCGCCGGTGTCTCGCTCCAGGAGGGTGCGGCGGCGCTCGCGGACGTCTCGGTTGCGCACCGACTCCAGGAGCACGTGACGTCGAAGGGCGTGGTGATCGTCGACGACGCCTACAACGCCAGCCCCGAATCGATGCTCGCGGCGTTCGAGACCATGGCGGCGCGGCCGCGAAAGGGACGGCTCCTCGCGGTGCTGGGCCCGATGGCCGAGCTCGGCGCGCTTGCAGACGAATCTCATCGGCGGGTAGGCCGCCGCGCCGCGGAGGTGTTCGACGCCGTCGCCGTCCTCGACAGCGACCTCGGCCGCGTGCTCGCTGAAGCCTCGGATGCGCACCTGGTGCCGGACCGCGACTCGGCCGTGATCTGGGTCAAGAACAACGCCCGCCGCGGCGACCGTGTGCTGGTCAAGGCGTCGCACAGCGCGGGGCTGGACGAGGTCGTGAAGGAGCTGACTCGTTGATCCTGGACGCGGCCACGTTCGTGGTCGCGTTCGCCATCGCCCTGGTCCTGTATCCGCCCTGCATACGCGCGCTGCGGCGTCTGAAGGCGGGACAGGTGATCCAGTCGGAGCTGCCCGAGAGCCACCAGAAGAAGGCGGGCACGCCTACCGGTGGCGGCATTATCTTCGCCGTCCTTGGGATCGTCGGCGGTCTGCTCGCCACCCTCGCCGGGCACGCGGGTGCGTGGCCGGCCGTCGCCGGGCTGGTCGCCGGCGGCGTCGTCGGCTTCGTGGACGATGGCAGGAAGCTGCGTGTCGGCTCGCTCGGCATTCCCGCGCGCCTCAAGCTTCCGATCCAACTCCTTCTGGCGCTGCCCGTGGCCGCGCTTGCGTTGTCGCAAGGCGGCGCGCATCAGTACCTGCTGCCGAGCGTTCCCTGGCTCCTGTTCCCGCTCGCGGTCATCGCCATCGCCGCCACCGCAAACGCCGTCAACATCACCGACGGCATGGATGGCCTGGCCGGCGGCCTGTCCGTGATCGCGATCTCCGCGATGACGCTGCTTTTGCCGGGTGCGCCTGCCGGCGAAAGGGCGGTCGCGATGACTCTGGCCGGGGCGCTTGTCGCGTTCCTCATTCACAACCGCTACCCGGCGCGCGTGTTCATGGGCGACACAGGCGCGCTCGCCATCGGATACGCGCTCGCGGCCATGGCGATTCAGCAGGGCTTGCTCATACTCCTGCCGCTGCTTGCTCTCGTGTTCGTACTGGAGACCCTGTCTGTCATCATTCAGGTGGCTTACTTCAAGGCCAGCCGCGGACGCCGTGTTTTCAAGATGGCCCCGATCCACTACACGTTCCACCACGAGGGTTGGTCTGAGAACCGCATCGCGCTCTCCTTCTGGGGCGCGGGGCTCGTCTCAGCGCTGGCTGCTGCCGGGGTGGCGCGGCTGATCACGTGACCGCCGTCGTGGTGGGAGCGGCGCGGAGCGGCATTGCGCTGGCCACCTACCTCGCCGGCACGGGCGAGCAAGTGCGCGTCGTCGACAGGAAGAGCCAAGCCGACCTGAAGGACGTGCTCGAGCAGCTGCCCGCGAGCGTAGACCTGCAGCTCGGCGGTTACGACGACTCGGTCCTCGCCGGCGTCAATGTCGTTTATGCGAGCCCCGGCGTGCCCTGGGATTCGCAGCTTCTCAACGACGCACGCCGGCGGGGCATCAAGGTGTCGAGCGAAATCGACCTGTTTCTCCGCCTGTGCCCTGGCACCGTGGTCGGCATCACCGGCACCAACGGCAAGACCACCACCACCGAGCTGACCGGGAACGTGCTCGCCGCCGGCAGCCGGCCGGTCCTGGTGGGCGGCAACATCGGCGACACGGTACTCGACCGCCTCCAGGAGGTGACGCCGCGCCACTGGGTCGTCCTGGAGCTGTCGAGCTTTCAGCTCGAGTCCGTCGAGAAGCCTCGTTTTCACGTCGGGGTCATCCTCAACATCACACCCGACCACCTTGACCGCCACGGCACCTTCGACAGATACGCGGACCTCAAGGCGCGTGCCATCGAGTTCGCGGGCGCCGACGACTTCGCGGTCCTCAACGGCCGCGACCCCGCTGTGCGCGGCCTCGCCGTGCGAACGCGCGCGCACGTCGTGTGGTTCGAGGAGCACCGGCCGCTGCCGCCGATGCCGCTTCCCGGACGTCACAACCTCGAGAACGCTTTGGCGGCGGCCGCGGTGGGCCGCATCGCGGGGCTCTCCGACGAGACCATCGACGAGGCGATCAGGTCGTTCAAGGGCGTCGAGCACCGCCTCGAGCTGGTCGGCGAGTGGGACGGCGTGCGCTGGTACAACGACTCCAAGGCCACCAATCCCGACGCGGGCCGCATGGCGCTCAGCGCGTTCCCGGAAACGCCCGTAGTGCTCATCGCGGGCGGCTACGGCGGCGGCTTCGAGCTCGGCCCGTGGGTCGCCGACGTGATTCGGCACGTCGAAGCGGTGGTGCTGATGGGCGCGTCCGCGGACCTGCTCGCCAAGGAGCTCTCCCAGCATCCGAAGGTCGTCCGCGCATCCAACCTGGAGGAGGCGGTCGACCTGGCTGCCGGCCTCGCCCGGCCCGGTGGCGTGGTGCTCCTCAGCCCCGCGTACAAGAGCTTCGACATGTTCAAGGACTTCGAGGACCGCGGCCGCCAGTTCAAGGCCCTCGCGCGCAGGAGGTTCGAAAAGTGAGCGCCGGCGCGCGAGCCAGGGGTCAGCCCGATCGCCTGTTGATGTTCACGACCGTCCTGCTGTGCGGCGCGGGCTTGACCATGGTCACCAGCGCCAGCGTCGCCTTCGCATACACGCAGCACCAGTCGGCCTTCTACTACGCGGAGCGGCAGGCGGCGTGGATGCTCATCGGCTTCGCGGGCCTGTTCGTCCTCGGCCGCATCGACTACCGGCGGCTCCGCCCGCTGGCGCCGGCGGGGGCGGTCGCGGCCGCGCTCCTGATGATGCTCGTGCTGGTGCCCCATCTCGGCGTCACCGTCAACGGCGCCCGGCGCTGGTTCGACGCGGGCCCGCTGGGGACATTCCAGCCGTCGGAGCTGGGCAAGCTGGCGTTCGTCTTCTTCGTCGCGCACTGGGTCGACCGCAACGCCGCCCATCTCGGCGACCTGCGCAAGGGACTCGCGCCGTTCGCGGCAATGCTTGCCGGCGTGCTCGCGCTGCTCATGCTGGAGAGGGACCTGGGCACCTCCATAGTCATGGTGGGGATCTTCCTCAGCGCCTACTGGGCGGGCGGGGGCCGCTTCCGGCACATGATCCTGCTCGTGGCCGCCCTCGGCCTGGCGTTCCTGGTGGTCACTGTGCTCGAGCCATACCGGTTCGCACGCCTGACCAACTTCAAGAACCCGTTCGCCGATCCGCTCGGGGCCGGCTTCCAGTCGACGCAGGCGCTGTACAGCCTGGGCTCGGGGGGGCTGTTCGGGGTCGGCATCGGGCACTCGGTCGAGAAGTACGGCTGGCTGCCCGAGGCCCATACCGACTTCATATTCGCCATCGTCGGTGAGGAGACGGGGCTCATAGGCACCACGCTCGTGATGGTCGGGTTCCTGTTCTTCGCCTTGCGCGGATACCTGGCGTCGCTGCGCGCGCCCGACCGTTTCGGCGTCTGCCTGGCGGCGGGGATCACGACGTGGATCGCATTCGAGGCCCTAATGAACATGGCCACCGTGACCAACACGCTGCCGATCGCGGGCGTGCCCCTGCCCTTCTTCAGCTACGGCGGCACCGCGGTGGCGACGACGCTGGCGGCGGTCGGCGTGCTTTTGAGCATCGCTCGATACGGCTCGGGTACCGGATTCGGGGATAAAAGGAAACAAGATGAGGCTTTTGATAGCTGGCGGCGGGACCGGTGGGCACCTCTATCCGGCGCTCGCCGTCGCGCACGCATTTCGCGCTGAGGAGCCGGATGGTGCGCTCCTGCTCGTCGGGCGCAAGGGCGGGCCTGAGGAGAGGCTCGTGCCTGCAGCCGGCTTCGACCTGGCCACGGTCCACGTGCGAGGGCTCGACCGCGATGCGATCTGGAAGAACATCGCGCTGCCCGCAATCGTCCCCGCGGCGCTGCGCTCGGGCCTGCGCATCGTCGACCGCTTCCAGCCCGACGTCGTGCTGGGCATGGGTGGCTACGTGATGGCGCCCGCGGTCGCGGCCGCGCGCATGCGAGGGATTCCCTACGTGCTGCACGAGAAGGACGTGCGCCCGGGCCTGGCCACACGCTTCTTCGCCGGCGGCGCCGCGGCGATCTGTACGACCCTTCCCGGCACCGAGAAGCGCGTTGGCAACGGCCGGGTGGTCGAGATGACCGGCGTGCCGCTGCGCGACGGCTTCGAACCGCGCATCCCCAACGTGCCGCCGCGCCGTCTGCTCGTGACCGGCGGCAGCCAGGGAGCGCGCCATATCAACGAGGTCGTGTGGGGCGCGCTCGACGAGCTGCGCAAGCGCTTCGAGGAGGTGGTCCATGTCGCCGGCCGGCAGGGGACTGAAGGGGTCGCCCGGCATGCCGCGCCCGGCTACCGCGGTCTGGCCTTCGTCGACGACATGCCCGCGTTGATGGCAGCCGCCGACATCGTCGTGAGCCGCGCGGGCGTGGGGACGATCGCCGAGGTCGCCGCCGTCGGCCTGCCCATGGTCCTCGTGCCCGGCACCTTCGGCGGCGGCCACCAGGAGGAGAACGCCAGAGCGATGGTCGAGGCCGGCGCCGCGGTGCGCATCGGGGACGCCGAGCTGACCGCGTCCCGGCTGGTCGAGACAATCGACGCGCTCACTCCCGACCGGCTCCGGGCGATGGCGAAGGCTTCTTCGGCCGCGGGCCGGCGCGACGCCGCGACAAGGGTGCTGGCGGTGCTGCATCGAGTGGTAGGGAGGTGACCCCGGGGATGCCAGCCGGATCTTTGGCGTCTAGGCGGCCGATCTGCGGTGTCGCCTCCTGCGCTCCTCGCTTGCGCATGTACGGATGCGCGCGCTCCGGTGCTCGTCGGCTCCTTGCATCTCGACCGCCGATCCACCAAATCTCTCGGCGGGCCCCCCGGGTCCACCTCCGGAAATGAAAGTTCACCTCATGGGCATCGGCGGCGCCGGTGTATCGGCCCTGGCTCGTGTCTTCCTCGCGCGCGGCGACGAGGTCAGCGGATGCGACGTCCGCGAGTCGGAGACGACCGCGGCTCTGGAGGACGCGGGTGTGCGCGTCGAGATCGGCCACGACCCGGAACACGTTCTCTTCCAGGACCTTCTCGTGTACAGCGGCGCCATCAAGTCGTCGCCGGAGCTGGAGGCGGCGAGGTCGATGGGCGTCAAGGTGCTGACGCGCGCCGAGATGCTGGCCGAGCTCATCGCCGAGTCCGACTCGATCGCGGTCGGCGGAAGCGCCGGCAAGACGACCGTGACCCACATGACCGGGCAC
>Ga0070699_100000460_pt1 | contig 38933 bp, 33 predicted proteins | sample KBSK1503metaG_FD_65473 | JGI IMG/M metagenome (GOLD analysis project Ga0070699, IMG submission 65473) | Corn, switchgrass and miscanthus rhizosphere microbial communities from Kellogg Biological Station, Michigan, USA - KBS K1-50-3 metaG | ecosystem: Host-associated > Plants > Roots >... | reverse complement strand
CGGCCGTCTCGTGGCTCGGCCACCTGGACGCCGCACGCCGCCACAACGTCAGGCGCGAACGAATCCTGGGGACCCTGATCGCGGTGGCACCCGTGGCGGGCACAGCACGCACTGTCTCGGCTGGAGCGAACATCGCCAAGGCCCTCGGGATCGCTGGAGCCGTCAAGGAGCGGCTCGAAGATAAGAACTCTTAGCCTCTCCCCGCAGAGCGGCAGTCCCGTCGGCACTGCCGCTTTCGCCGGGGGTACCCGCGAGCGGTACCGGGCTTGAATATTTTCCGCATCTCTACCGCTAGGTACTGATCGGCCGCGCCAGCCCTGACGGGGTGAATCTCGCGTTCTGACAGGGGACCGCTACTCGGGGCGGAGGCGGGATCACCGACGTCGGCTACGATCGATCTGGAATGGATGCGGACGACTCAGATGACACGCTGGCTTGCGCGCTCTCAGGCTTGCCGGTGGACCCGACCTGGAAGGGGCTGACCGGCGGCGGGCTGGAGGCCTCGGACGACGTCGCTGGGCTGACCCCGGAGCAGGGCGTCCTGATCCTCGACCACGAAGGCCGGGTGATGTCGTGGAACAAGGAAGCTGAGCGGATACTGGGCACCGGCCCCGGGAGGCTACGGGGCCGATCCTGCCTTTCCCTGCTGCCCGAAACCGATGTCGAGAAGGCTAGCTTGAACGGAGCCCTTGAAGCCGCCGTGTCTCGCGGTATCTCGGAGGCATACGGCTGGAAGAGCCGGGAGGATGGTTCGAGGTTCTGGGCAAGCGTCACCCTCCGGCCTGCACGCAATCAATCGAGCGGGGAGCTGGGCTTCGTCGCGGTCGTCCGCGACATCACTGAAGACGAGCGGCGCGCGGAGCAGCTACGCGGTGCGCTGGAGATCTCGCGAGCCATCCTTGCGGGCGAGCCACCGGACGCGATCCTTCATCTCGTCGCGAGCCGGGCTCGGACCCTGGTGGAGGGCGACTGCGCGCTCGTTCGCACGCTCGGCGCAGGCGGCAACGTCCTGGTCCTCCGGGCCACCGCCTGGCGGCATCCGGGCGATGCTCTTCTCGCAGCGCCGGTGCGGGAGGTGCTTCGTTTCGGTTCGATCACTGGACGGGTCTTCGATACGGGCCGGCCCCGATTGGTGACCGGCCGGCCAAGGACCATGCGAAACCGCACGAGGTCTGAAGCGCTGCGCCCGATGTGGCCGAACGTCGGCCCCACTCTGTACGTGGCGCTGAACGCCGAAGGTCACAAGTTCGGCACGCTCGTGGTCATGAACTGGAAGACCAGGCGGCCGTTTCGTCGACCGGACCTCGACGTGCTCCAGCTCCTCGCCAACCAGACAGCGCTTGCCTTTCACCATTCGCAAGTCAATCGCGAGCGGGAACGCCTGGTGGTGGCGCAGGAACGTGAACGGCTCGGGCGCGAGCTCCACGACGGTGCTATCCAATCGCTGTATGCAGTAACGCTGGACCTGGCTGGAACCATCGCTCGAACCGCAGACCAGGCTCTCGAGGAACAACTCGCGGGCGTGCCGGAGCGCATCGACACGGTCATCCGGAGGCTTCGTGCCCATATTCACCAACTTCGGGGTGCCCTCGATCCAATCCCGGTTGACTAGAGGGCGCGGCGGTAGCAAGTCAAGCTGTCCGAATGTACGTTTGAATCTGCCTGCATCGGGAATAGCCGGCCCGCTTCAATCCGCGAGTCGAGGCGCGACACCGTGGGGCATAGCTTGGTGTCATGGGACGTGGACACAAGGCACGACTGGGTCGACGAAAACGTAACCAGATCGTAGACATCAGCGCGTGGCTGCCCAGCCCGTCGAGCAGGCTCTGGCCGACGGGGGGCTGAGTCCCCTGACTTGCAAGTGGTACGGTTGCCAACAAGGCCCGAGTTCGGCCAGCTGATCGACGCAATCAAGGATCGGGCCGTTCTCCGGTTGGATCGTGGCGGCAGGGTCACGCGGTGGAATCAGGCAGCTCCGAAGATCCTCGGCTACTCGATCTCTGACCTTCGCGGTCGCCACAGTGCCTTTCTCTTCACGGACGATCGTACCGGCCGCGAGAAGGCGAGTCAGGCCCTCGAGGTGGCGGCGGCAGATGGCGCCTACGAGCATCAAGCGTGGCAGGTCCGTGGCGACGGGTCGCGCTTCTGGGCCGAGATCACCATCGCGCCGCTCGCAACGCCTAGACAGACACTCGAGTACATCGTCGCGATTCGAGACCTGACCCATCCCAAGCGCCACGCCGAGGGCTTGAACGCTGCGTTGAAGGTGTCCTGGGCCATACTCACGGGCCTGGAGCCGGCCCTGGGACTTCAGATGATCGCGGAATGGGCGAGAAACCTCGTCAAGGCGGACTTAGCCGAGGTGAGGACCGTCGACGCGAGTGGGACGATGCTGGTACTGCGGGGCATTTCGGAGCGGCGCGGCAGCCGCGTCGCCCGACATGCACTGCCGTCCGAGCTGCCGGTTCAAGGTTCGCTATATGGTTCCGTCTTCGGGGCAGGCCGGCCACGGCTCCTTTCGGACCCTACGGCGGCTCTGAGACGCTTGCCACTTGCCGAGGCCGGAGAGGTGCCGGACGCGATCCCCGGCGACACGCTGATCGTCCCGCTGAGAGCTCGCGAGCGCAGCATAGGCGTCCTCACAGCCTCGAATTCCGGCGGCCGTCCCCCGCTCGAGAGACACGACCTGGAGACCATGACCGTGTTCGCCAACCATGTCGCGCTGGCCGTCGAGGACGTTCGCGAGCGCAGGGACAAGGAACGGCTGATCCTCGCGGAGGAGAGACGTCGGATGGGGCGAGACATCCACGACGGAGTCATACAGTCGCTATATGCAGTCACGTTGAGCCTCGGCGTGGCGATCGAGCGTGCCCAGGACCAGCGCCTTCATGACCAGCTTGGGAGCGTGACGTCTCACGTCGACGCGGTCATCGCGAATCTTCGAAGCCTAGTTCGCGAGCTGCATTCGACCGCTAAGGAGAGCTGACCGCTCAACTGGGCGTCCTGGGCCCTGACCTCTAGCAGAGGCGTGCCACTGGATCGTGCGAGTCGATGGTCGACTGATCGGTGTCTACGTTGGCGTCAGCGATATGAAGTTGGGCATCGACGAATCGCAACGATCGGCCCGGGTTCGTCATGCCCTGTCGAACGGCGCACGATCAGGCACGGACCGGCCGCCGAGGCTCCTACTGGTAGCCGATGTCGGGCCCGTCCATACTCATCTCGCCGCCGTGTCCAGCGAGGACGGTGCTGTTCGGCCAGTAGCAGACCGAAAGTACCCGACAGGCGCGTATGAGGCTATTGGCGCGATGGCCCGGGCGTTCCTGTTGGAGGCCGAGCTGGAGGTCGAGACAGCGTGCATCAGCGTGCCGTGCACGGTCACGCGAGGCGCAGCCAGGCTCGACGATCCGCCCTGGCAATTCGACGAGGCCGAGCTCGCGCGCCAACTTGCTGTGCAGAACGTCTGGCTGCTGAACGACATCGTCGCTACGGCAACCGCGATCCCTTTACTCCCCCGAACGGAGCTGCATCGGGTCAAAGACGGAGAGCCAGTTGAAGGCGGCCCCATCGCCGTCTTGATACCAGGGGAGCGGCTCAGCGTCTGCTTGCTGATGCCGGACTCCGCCGCAGCTTCCGGGTACCGCGCGCACCCATCCGCTGGCGGTCATGCTGCTGCCGCTCCGATGACGCCTATCGAGCTGGAGCTGGTGCGCCGGCTCTGGCACAGCTTCGAGGAGCCGAGCTTCGAGCACGTCCCGTCGGCCGTGAGCATTCCCGAGCTCTATGACTTCCTCCGTGATCGCGAACCGCTGATCGAGTCGCCATATCTCGCAACAATGCTGCCATCGGCTCGAGACCGAACCCGATTCATCCTGGACGCGGCGTGCAACCGCGTTGAGCTCGATCCGCTCGCCCGCTCGACGCTTGATCTTTACCTTCAGATCCTCGGGGCGCATGCAGCGAACCTGGCGCTCACCGTCTTCGCAACCGGCGGCATTTACCTCGCCGGAAAGATGGCGCGTCGTCTCAAACGAGAGCTCGTGAGCCCAGCATTCCTCGAGCCACTCCTCCGCGTGGGCATGGCCTGCGAGCCGCTTGAACGTCTGCCCGTCTTTGTCCTGCGCGGGGACGCGGCGATGTTGGGGGCTGCACACGAGGGACTCCGGCTGTCCCGAGTGCTGTGTCGGTGACGAGACGCGCACGTGGACCGCCTGAGCGGGTGGGCCGTGGAGCCAGGCGATGTTGTTCTCGGCGGCCCGGCCCCCTTCGCATCGCCGACGAACGCGAATGCGCAGCGGTTCCAGCAGTCCGCACAACGTCTAGCACTCCCCGAGTCGCCCGCAGATGAGTTTATGGCCGCGACCGATGGCCTCATTGAGCAGGATGGCGCCTGGGTCCTCGTCCGGGCGAGGCGGGGTCCGTCTGCGCGCTGCCGGTGGGTCCACCGGTCGAGGACCACGACGTCGAGGCGGCGGAGGCGATCGGGGTCGGCGATGACGTCGATCGCGACGATCCGGCCGCGGAGGATGGTGAAGTCGAAGACGAGACGCGGGGTGCCATCGGGCGCCCACACGGCCCCGGCGAGGCCGTCCACGAGGGCCGGTTGGGCGGCCCCCCTGGCCCGCACCAATTGCTCGGCCACGGCGGAGGCGCCACGGACGTCCGGCCTGGCCCCGGCCAGCACGGCCGCGCGGTCGGGGCGGAGGACGACGTCGGGAGCCAGCATCGTGAGCAGCGCGCGGAAGTTCCCGTCGCACGCCGCAGCGAGGAACACGCCGACGATCTCCCGCCGACGGACGGGATCGGCGTCACCGGTCGGGCTAGCCGCCCGCACCCGTCTGCGGGCGCGGCTGGCGAGCGTCTTGGCGGCGGACGGCGTGCGGTCCAGGATGGGGGCGATCTCCTTGAAGGAGAGGCCGAAGATGTCGTGTAGGACGAACGCGAGCCGCTCGGGAGGAGCCAGTGTGTCGAGCACGACGAGCAGCGCCGACCCAAGCGAGTCGGCCAGCTCGGCCTCCTGCTGCGGGTCAGCGCCGGCCGGGTCGGGGACCTGCAGGCCGATCACCTCCTCGCGTCGGGAGGCGCGCGCACGCAGCATGTCCAGGCATACGCGGCCGACGACAGTGGTCAGCCATCCACCCAGGTTCTGCACGCACCCGGTGTCGGAGCGGCTGAGCCGCAGCCAGGCCTCCTGCACGGCGTCCTCGGCGTCGCTCGGCGAGCCGAGCATCCGGTAGGCCACCGCCCGCAGGTGGGGCCGGTGCGCCTCGAAGCGCTCCGCCAGCCGGTCTCCGTCCTCTACCGTCATCGTGCCTGTTACCTGCATCGTTGGCGATCCGTCATCCCAATGACGAAACGGAGCCGGCCGATGTGACAGCAAGCCACCCGACGTGGCGAGGGGCCGGCGGCGTCAGGAGGATCGATGATGACCAAGCCCATACTGGTCACCGGCGGCACCGGCCGCCTGGGACGACCGACCGTCAGGCGACTGCGGGAGGCCGGCCGTGACGTGCGCGTTCTCACCCGGCATCGCCGCGAGACAGCCGACGGGGTCGACTATGTCGTCGGCGACCTGAGCACCGGTGAGGGGGTGGAGGCGGCCGTCGACGGCGTTGCGGCCATCGTGCACTGCGCGTCTAGCACCAAGGGCGACGTCGAAGCCACCCGGCACTTGGTCCGGACCGCATTGCGCGCGGGGGGCCCGCACCTGGTGTACGTCTCGATCGTGGGCATCGATCACATCGCATCGTGGAGCTACCCGAAGGCCAAGCTCGAGTGCGAGCGGATCGTGGCCGACTCCGGCCTGCCCTGGACGATCCTGCGTGCCACCCAGTTCTACGACTACATCCTTAAGTACGTGCGACGGCTGGCGTGGCCGCCCGTGGCCCTGGTGCCTGCCGGCTTCCGCGTCCAGCCGATCGACCAGGACGACGTGGCGGCTCGTCTCGTGGAGCTGGCGCTGGGCGAGCCCGCCGGCCGGGTGCCGGACGTGGCAGGGCCCCTGATGACCAACTGGGTCGACCTGCTCCGCGACTACCTGCGGGCGAGCCACCGTCGGCGCTGGGTGGTGCCGGTGCGGATCCCGGGCACCCGCGAGGTCCGTGCCGGCGTTCTCCTACCGGGCCCTGGACACACGATCGGCGGCCTGACTTGGCAGCAGTTTCTGGTCACGAGCCTGCGTCAGCCGCAGGCGGAGTGAACGCAGGAGGGCCGTTCAGCATCAAGACGACGATCGATGGAGTCGCCACGATGGCGAGGCGGCAGGGACCGTGTCGGCCGTCCGCTCGCGGGCGGGATGCCGTCGCCGACATGCCTAGAGATCGGGCGCTGCTGCGCGATGGTTCCAGCAACTGGACCGACACGGCAGCTCTACCCCGGAGGCAGGTGGAGGTGCGCGGCTCGATGACCCCTTCGTCGTCGTCTTAGAGGATCCGACGCCGCCGAGAGGGCGCCTGCGGTACCGAGGCTTTACTGCCGGTGGCCGAGCGGGAAGGTGATCCTGAGTGCCGTACCGGTGTTGGGCCATGACTCGATCTCGAGCCGGCCGTTGAGGCGGTCGACCCGTTCCTTGAAGCTACGAAGGCCGTAGCCGTCCGTCTGGATGTGGCCAGGATCGAACCCGACTCCGTCGTCCTGCACGAGGAGCAAGGCATCGTCCTCACTGAGGCCGAGGGACACGCGGCAGTGCTGGGCCCCGGAGTGGCGCCACACGTTGGAGAGTGCCTCCCTCACGATCTGCACCAGGTCGCCGGCCTGGTCACGCAGGCGCTCGGCCGCCTCTTTCTCGACCTCGATGACAGCGCTCATGCCGGATTGCTGCTCGAAGTCACGAACCAGTTGCCGGAGTGCCTCTTCCACCGTGCGGCCCCAGAGCACGCTGGGACGGAGTCCGTAGATGTGGTTCCGAAGGTCCCGGATGACGTCCTCGAGGGTCTGAACGACGCTGGCCATGCGCTCGCGCAGAACTGGATCATCAGCGCGGTCGGCGGCCGTCGCCAGGCCGTTGCTGATGTCCCGGAGTGCCTGAATGGCATCGTCGTGAAGCTCACGGGCGAGGCGCTCGCGCTCCTCGACGACCATCCGGCGCTGCCTCTCGCGTCGAAGGTCGGCCTGCTGGACTGCAAGCAGAGCCTGTGCGGCGAACGAGCAGAGGAGATCGATGTCCCGCCGCTCGAACGCTCTCCCCCCGGCGTGGTTGACCGCCATCAACGTTCCGATGGCAGACCCCTTCGGGCCGAGCGGCACGATCAGCGCCTGACCTTGAGGCATCTGACCGACCGCAGCCTCAGCTGCACTCGCCGCCCGCGGCTGGGCAGTCGCGTAGAGGGCGCCGATGTCCCCGATGACGCTGGGGCGGCCATCTTTGTAGACCGCCCCGCAGACGCCGGCTTCGACCGGCTCTTCCATGAGCAGGATACCCGGCTGATAACCGCTCGGAGACCGCGGGTCCAGGCCGCGAAGGACGAGTGTTCTGCCGCCCTCGCCTACGGTTCTCACGATGGCCGCGTCCGCGCGGACCAGCCGGCGCCCGAGGTGAGCGATGAGCCACCACATCGTCGCCGGCTCCTGGCCGGCCAGCAGCGCCTGCGCGATTTCGACGGCCGCCTCGAGGCTCTCCTGGCGGGCGATGAGCTGGACAACGCTGTCCGGCTCGCCGCCGAGGAGCACCGGGTCGCGCGCGCCCGGGACCGGCGGTGGTCCAGGCCGGTCAGTCAATCCGGGCCACCACCATCAGTCGGACACTGCAGCCCGGCATACGGGCCGGCAAGGCCGGCCAAATGCAGCCAGCCGACGATGCTGCCTCAAGTCATTTATACCCCGCACGCCCAATCCCTGGTCTTCAGAGGGTCTGGAAAATCGTACCGCTGAGCGTGGGCGCGCCGCGCTTTTGAGTTGACAAGGCAGCCACCGAACTCTTGCCGCCAATCGGAATCAAGCATCTGGTGGACGGTACCAGGCAAATCTGGAGCATCTCATCGGCTCAGGACACCGATGTGTGCGTCAGGGGGCCCGGCCCTTCGACGTCACCCAACTTCAGACGGGCTCCTCCCTCGTGCCACCCCTTATCGTCGCCGCGGCGCCTGAGCGGCGCCCTCTCCGGGCCGCCTGTCGCGATCTGCCCTAGCTTCGACCGCTACAGCCCACTCGTGGTGGGAGCGCAAAGAAGCAGCATGGCATTTCGCATAGTCCACATCCTGTTGACCGCGAGGCGACCACGAGGTTAGCGATTCCTAGTTTCGAGACATGCCGCGGGGCCCGCTCTGGAACCGGAGAACTGGTTGCGTCGGTGTGGTGCTCCTCGTCCCTATTGCCCTGCTCGTCCTCCGGGGGGCGGCGTGGTCCTCGTTGCCCGAGCCAAAGCCGGAGACGCCGCTGGCGGGCTTTTCCTATAGCCCCAAGTTAGCAAGGTGGGCGCGACACGACCCGGTCGCCGGACTCCGAACACTCCTCCAGGAGGTGCATCCGGATCTCGTCCGCCTACCCGTGTACTGGGACAGCGTCGCGCCGACACCCGACCACCTTGACTTCAGCGAGACTGATCGGCTGCTCGCCGTGATCGCCGAATACAACGCTACCCGGCCGGACCAAGACGTCAGGGTAGTCCTCGTCGTCGGAGCACGAAATCTGGGCGCGCCAGAGCTGTATCTACCTCCGTGGCTGGACGAACATCCGCCCCTCGACCTCCGAGCCAGGCTGCGCTCCCCGGCGTACACGGACTATCTGATCGACACCCTCCGCCGGTACGCCCCGAGCCCGCTGCTCTATGGGTGGCAGTTAGAGAATGAGCCGCTGGACAGCACCAACCCGGACCTGGGAGACATCGCGGTGCCGGCGCAGCTGATCACTGAGGAGGTCGATCTTGCGCATCGCCTGGACCCCGCGCATCCGGTCGTGATCACAACTTTCAACTCGGCCACGGCTGCACTCGACAGCAATGCGGACAGCCATTTTGGGGCCATCGTGCACGTTGCCAGCCCGTGGAAGCCGGCCGGCCATCCACGACCCGCGCTGCAGCTGGGAGACGTGCTCGGTCTCAACGCCTACGTCGTCACACCCAACACGCCGCTGGCTCGCGTCAGCGTCGACCAACGCATCGCCTGGAAGCGCGATACGCTGCAGTACTGGGCGAGGCAGGCGCGCTCTCAGCGGAAGCAGGTGTGGGTCACCGAGATGCAAGCAGCACCGTGGCAGGGCATCGGTGGCTTCACGCAGCGGGATCTGGCAACCAGCGCCCAGCTGTACCGCGACAGCGGCGTGAGCGCGCTGTTCCTCTGGGGGGCCGAGCAGTGGCTGGACTCACCCGCCTGGCTGAATGCCGCCCGTCTGGCCGTAGCAACGCTGGATTCGCCCCGGTCCCTGGTTACGCGGCTGCGACCTGCCACAACACAGTCCGACCGCACGCCGAAATAACCTGATCCGGAGTTGTGTTGTGCCTCGCGCGGGGTGCGAGCTATGAAGTAGGGCATGCAGGGTTCTAAGACTTCGCGCAGATGGCGACGCCCGCCCAGCCCCGGATCATGAAGAGGCGGCCGGCGCTCGGAGGTCCACAAAGGTGAGTGCCGGCCGCACTACTCCAGCAGGAGGATAACCGGCTCGAAAATGGCCATCATGACGGATAGAGAGATCAAGGGCGATGTCGAGCGCGAGCTCGAATGGGAGCCAATGGTGACGGCCGCCGGTATTGGTGTCGGGGTCAGGAACGGGACGGCCACACTGAACGGCGACGTGAGCACGTATGGGGAGAAGCTGGCAGCCGTCGAGGCCGCGAAGCGCGTGCACGGAGTTCGCGCCGTGGCCGACGAGTTGCGTGTCAAGCTTGCGTCCAAGCATCAACGTAACGACTCGGAGATCGCGGAGGCGGTCGCCAACTCGCTGCGCTGGAATGTGAACATTCCCGAGGAAAGGGCGACGGCCACCGTCCGCGACGGCATGGTCACTCTGCAGGGAACAGTGGAATTCGCCTACCAGCGATATGAGGCGGAGAGAGCTGTCCGCCACGTGGTTGGCGTTGTCGCCGTGATGAATGAGATCCGAGTCAAGCAGCAGGTGTCACCGACCAAGGTCGAGGAGCAGATTTCCGAAGCCCTTCGACGGGGGGCCGACCTGGACGCGCAGAAAATCCGAATTGAGGTTCACGGTGACACCGTTGAGCTGAATGGGCACGTCCACTCGCTCCATGAGGCCGACCTCGCACGCTGGGCGGTCCTTTCGGCTCCTGGAGTGAACCAGGTAAAGAGCCGTCTGGTCGTGGAACCCTGATAAAACCTACGCTTCCGGTCCTGAGTACGGCCTCAGATCCGCCGCCGGCGGGCGGCGGTTCTGATATAGAGCAGAGGCCGCCATCTTCAATGGAAGCTGGTGCTATCCCGGTCAACTGGCTAGGGTGGACACCGTATGGAAAAGCGGGCGCCTTGCGGCAGAATCGCTGCCGACTTCCGTTTGCAGGCCCCGACGACTATTGCAAACGGACACCATGGAGTCATCTGGGTTGATGATCAGCACAGAACCGAAAACTGAGAAGCCGATACGCGTGGCGATTGTCGAGGACCACATCCTGGTAGCCGAGGGCCTCAAGATGCTACTGCAGGGGGTCCCAGACATCGAGGTCGTCGGCATCGTCGGGAACAAGGCCGACTTCCTGGCTAGGCGATCCGAGCTCGACGCCGACGTCGTCCTGATGGACTTCCGCCTGCCTGACGGCTCGGGAGCCGAGGCGGCCGCCGCCCTGCGGGCGGATAAACCGAACATTGCCGTCGTGTTCCTCAGTGCCGACGAGAGCGAGGAATCGCTCCTGGCCGCGGTGGAGGCCGGGGCTTCCGGCTACCTTCTCAAGAAGTCACAGCCGGCGACCGAGCTTGTATCCGCTGTTCGGATGGCCGCCGCCGGTGAAATGCTCATCTCCCCGCAAAAGCTGTCCAGCCTGGTAATACGTCAGCGAGAACTTGCCCGCCAGCAGTTCGACCGTGAACGCCGGGACCGTGAGCGGCAACAGTTGCTGGGCCAGCTGACTGGGCGTGAGCGCGAGGTTCTGGCGCTCATCGTCGCCGGGCTCGACAACAAATCGATTGCGAAGCGGCTGGCGATCGGCACAGGCACGGTGCGGGCGCATGTTCAGCACCTGTTGGAGAAGCTCGGCGTCCACTCCAAGCTCGAGGCGGCCGCCACGGCGATCGAGCGCGGCCTGGTTGCGAACGCACACTGAGCCGGCTCGAGAGCTACGCATTTGTACAAGTGCGTTGCTCCGGCTTGTGAAGAAGTCCGCAATCGTACGAATGCGCGACTGGGACCACTGAGCGGGGGCGGGGACACCTTCGCTGGCTGCTCCCGCATTTGCGGGAGCGGGCGGCACTTCAAGAGGGAGTCGATGCTCAGGATCGCCACTCCTAGCGTGGAACCGTGCCTTACAGGTCCCTACGAGCAGCGAAGGGCTGGAACGACGAATGACAAGGTCATGGCTTAACTGGAAGACGTTGGTGATTGTCGCGGTGGGCCTTGTGGTCGCAGGCCCGCTCATCCGCGAGCTCTTCTCTGTCGCGAAACTGCCGACCGGTGTGATGCAGAGAGGTACCTCGGCCCCGGTCGAAACCCAGGCGCCCCCCACGCCTGCCTCGGTGCCAACCCAGGCGGCGGCACCACGGCATTCCTCCGCCAAAGCACCCAAAACGAGCTCCATAAGCCTCAACGGCCAGTCCATTCCCTCGGCAGGCCAGCCGACGGTTCTGCTGAACCCAGGGCTGGTGAGGCCGGGGACCAAGGTCGCTGTCTCGGGCTTCGGGTTCGATCCGGGGTCGGTCGTCGACGTCATGCTCAAGAAGACATCGGGTGACGCCGGGACTGCGGTGACGCTGGCGAAGACGGATGAGACGGGATCGTTCGGCGCCACCTTCATCGTGCCCTCCAACATGGGCTCCAGAAGCCCGACCGTGGTGGTGCAGGAACGGAACAGCAGCAAGGTCGCACAGACCAAGGCGCTGATGCCGGCCAGTATGGCCTCGGTCAAGCTCGGCAAGGCCACCGGCAAGCCAGGAGACAGGATCTCGCTGTCAGCCACGGGATTCGAGCCGGAGGAGGAGGTCAAGGTCTACTGGGGCCAGCTCAACGGGGACCCGGCCGCAACGCTGCACGCTGACGGAGGGGGAAACGTGGGCCAGGCCTCGGTGCAGATTCCCGTCGGGGCCATCGGCACCACAAGCATCGTCCTGGTCGGGAGCAAGAGCCAGTCCCTCGCCATCGGCCAGTTCTACATGCTGGGTCTCTATCCCTCGGTGAAGGCGCAGCCATACGCGCTGAGGTCTGCCAACCGGATCGGTCTCTCAGGCAAGGGGTTCGGGCCAGGTGAGACGGTTCTGATCTACGTCAACGGGATGAACGGCCCGCCCCTCTTGACCGTCCAGACCGACGCCGGTGGCGGCTTCTCCGGTGCCGGCTTCGTGGTTCCCTTCGGGCTCAGGGGACAGCAAAGCCTGATCCTGATAGGGGAACAGAGCCGGGCGGTTGTGAACTCGGGCTTCCTCGTCCTGCCGTACAGTCCGTCGGTCCAGCCGAGCACGTACGGAGGCTTTGCCGGCACCACCCTGAGCTTCTACGCGTCGGGCTTCGCGGCCAACGAGGTCGTGCTGGTGTACAAGGGGCGCGGACGTGCCGGCGGAGGCGAGCTGGTCACTGCCTTTCGCGTTGACGGCCGCGGACGAGCCGCGGCGGCCGGGCGATACATGATTCCTGGCGACGACCAGGGCAAGGTCACCTTCACGGCCGTCGGCCGCGAGAGCCAGGGGGCGGCCACAGCAACGGTCACCGTCGACCACTCGGACGTGCCCGCCCAGGTACCGCCTCAGCCAAAGTACACGCTGCCCCCAGACCTGCAGCCAACGCCGGCACCGTCTGGCCGACCTGGGAACCAGTCTGGCGGGGGGCCCCAGGGCCAGCCTACCCCTCCCGCCCCCCAGGGCACTGATCAGGGGCAAGGCCAGGACGCTGCCGGGCAGACGCCTGATCAAACCCCCGCGCCAGGCGGCGGTTAGGAGCGCGTCGCCTCGTTTCGCCGGCGGACGGCCCTATGGACAGAGGAGTCCTTGATGGAATGCGATCGTAGACGCAGCAGCCTCGTCGTGATACCGACGTACAACGAAGTTCAGAACCTCACGCCCCTCGTCGAGCGCGTGCTCGAGTACGAGGGGTTCGACGTCCTTGTTATCGACGACAGCTCACCCGACGGAACAGGCGAGTTGGCAGACTGGTTGGCCGATCAGTTTCGAGGCCGAATCAGCGTCCTTCATCGGGCCGCGAAGCTCGGGCTCGGGAGCGCCATCACGACCGGGCTGCGCCATGGGCTGCGTTTTGAGTATGGGTACGTCTTCCAGATGGACGCGGACCTCTCCCACGATCCCTGCGTCCTTCCGGCGATGCGGCGCGCGCTGGAGCGCGCAGACGTCGTGGTGGGGTCTCGCTACGTGCTCGGCGCCGCGACAGTACGACGAGCCCGCCACCGTGAGCTTCTGAGTCGACTGGCGTCTGTGTACACGGGCGGGGTGCTCGGACTTCCACTCAGCGATCCGACCGGTGGTTACCGTGGCTACCGCCGGCAAGTGCTCGAGGCGCTGAACCTGGACCAGGTCACCTCACGCGGGTACGCCGTCCAGATCGAGCTGAATTATCGATGCCATCAAGCGGGATTCCGCTTCGAGGAACTCCCCATTGCATTCCGCGAGCGCGAATGGGGACGATCGAAGATGAGCCTCGGCATAGTGTTCGAGGCGCTCTTTGTCGTCGCGGCGCTCCGGCTGAGGGCAGCGAGCGGGGATACGGCGCGGCACCCGGCAGGCCTGCAGCCGCGCACCGGCTCCGGCGCCGGCCAAGAGCGGCGGGGCTGATCGACTCTCCCCGTTTTCCCTGAGCACCGGTTCTACGTTTCGAAACCTTGAACATGTCCTGAAGCAGCAGAAACGTAGAAGTGGTGAGCCTCTTTTAAAGCGGGATCGCGACGCGGAGGGCAGTGCCCGCGCCGGGCGCAGTCTCGATTCGCAGCCGGCCGCCGAGCCGCGCGACTCGCACGCGGAGGTTCTGCAGGCCCTCTCGTCGCCCACGAACCCGGCGTGGATCGAAGCCGATGCCATCGTCCTCGATCTCCAGGCGGGTCTTGCCGTGGTCGACCTTGAGCCGGAGACGGCAATGCTGCGCTTGCGCGTGGCGCGCGACGTTGGAAAGTGCCTCTCGAACGATCTGAATCACCTCCCCAGCATTGTCGGTCAGCCGCTCGGCCGCCTCGACCTGCATCTCCACTGTCGTTGGCAGCCCCGCGCGCAGCTCGAGGTCGCGTGCCAGCATCAGCAGGGCCTCGTCCAGGCGATGGTCACTGAGGATGCGGGGACGCCGCCCGAGGGCGCAGTTGCGGAGGTCCTTGACAGCGCCGTCGATGGTGTCGATACAGAGCGCAAGCCGTTCGCGTAGGGCTGGATCCTGACAGCAGGCAATCGCATCATGCAGGCGTCGCCGGATGGGCGCGAGTGATTGTCCAGCAATGCCCTGCAGGAGGCGCGCGATCCGTTTGCGTTCCTCCCCGATGGTCCGATGCCGGCTGCGCTGGGTCTTGGCGTGATGCACAGCCAGTGTGGTGAGGCTGGCGAACCTGCGAAGGACCTCAAGGTCTCTCGGCCGGAAGGCCGGCCCACCGACACGGTTGTATACGACAAGGGTCCCAATCTTTCGTCTACGGCGCGCTAGCGGCACGGCCAGGACGGGCCCGACTCGTGCGGCCCGCGCCAGAGGCTCCGGGCGAGCCAGAGCTCGGGAGGCATCATCGACGATCGACGGACGTCCTGATTCCATGACTCGCGCAATCATCGACCCCCGCGCAGGCCAGTTGGTGCCCCGCAGGAGAGCGGCGTTCCATCCCTCGGCAACCGATATCACGAGCCTGTCGCTCCCTGCCGCTGGCACTGTCACATGGGCGCCATCCGCGTGCAAGAGTGATCGCGCGTGCCGGGCTACAAGCTGAAGAGCCTGCTCAACCGGGCGATCGCTGATTACCGCCCGCGAGATGTCGAGCGCGGCACGCAGGTGGTCGATTCGCCGCTTGTGGTCTGTCATGTCCTTGACCACGGCAAGGAAGCCGGTGGCGCGTTGACCCTGATCCATCAGAGGGGCGATGCGGGTCTCGGTCCAGAAGCGGACGCCGTCGCTGCGCTTTGCCCAGCCAGTGATTCGGTAGTGGCCCTTGGCAAGCGCCGTTCGCAGGGGCAGGCCGGATTTACTCAGGTTAGCTGCGTCAGGGAGCAAGATGGGGTATTCACGGGCGCGGAGGCCGGCGCCAGTGAATCCGAAGACTCGCTCAGCGCCTCGGCTCCAGTTGATCACGCGGCCAGTGAGGTCGAGGTGAAAGACAGCGCTGTCTTTGAAGCTGTCGGTAATGCTGATCGGTTCATGGTCGTCAAACAGTCCGCCGTCAGCAGCTGCCGCGTGGCGGCTCTGGAACGAGAGCATTGGACACTTCCTCCGACTCGGAACAGACCAACGTGCCCGAGTTGACGCTAACCTGGTTCAGACGGCGTCCCGGCTCAACGTTGGGCGGTACCTCGCGGTCCGAGACACGACATGGGCACCCCCCGCCCCGCCGTGGCGTATGCACCTGGTGCGACGGGCTTCCGAGCGTGGTTGACAGGCGGCGTCCCCTCGGCGGCCTCACCGCCACACCGCGTTATTTGTGCGATGAGCGCCTTGATGACGGCTGTTAGCCACTCCGCCGACCAGTGGGCGACATCGCACATGCAGTAACGAATTTAGGCTGAAGCGGCCGAAAGGTCACCAGTCCATTGGGGGTTGCGGGCTCTGGAATGTAGCGGGTGGACTACATCAGATACCGGGTCATGCCGATGCAGCGGAAGGTCCACCACCAATGACAGGTTCCGAAAAGCGGGTTGACGAGAAGTCTCCTCCCCACCTCCTCGGCGGCGTCTCCACCGGCTCCCCCCCACACCTTGCCGGAGGAACAGCATCGCTCAGGCGGTCAGGCGCCGGTGCCGAGCGCGTTGCGCAGGAACCTTATTGCCTGCGCGATCGCAGCGCTAGCGGCGTTGGTCCTCCGCAACACGTTGAGCACCACAAAGTCGTGGATGATGCCCTCATAACGGACGGCCAGGACATCGACGCCGGCCTTGCGCAGCTTGGCTGCATACGCCTCGCCTTCGTCGCGGAGGACGTCGGCTTCGCCTGTGATGATCAGGGCCCTGGGCAGTCCGACGAGCTGCTCTGACGATGCTCGCAGCGGCGAGGCCGTGATCTCGGCACGCTGAGCAGCGTCGGTCGTGTACTGCTCCCAGAACCACTTCATTGCGTCGCGCCTGAGGTGGTAGCCCTCGGCGAACTGATGGTAGGAGGGCGTGTCAAACGAAGCATCCGTCGCAGGATAGAAGAGCACCTGAGCGGCAAACCGGACGCCGCCGCGCTCCTTGGCCAGCAGCGTGATCGCGGCGCTCATGTTGCCGCCGACCGAATCGCCGACGATGGCCATCCGTGCAGGGTCCAGACCGCGTCTGGTCCCATGCTCCACCACCCAGCGCGCCACCGTCCAGGATTCCTCGATCGCTGACGGGTACCGCGCCTCAGGAGACAGCCGGTAGTCGGGAAACACGACAGCGGCGCCGCTGCCCACCGCCAGCTCCCTGATCAGCCGATCGTGTGTGTGGCGGCTGCCGACGACCCATCCGCCGCCGTGGATGTACAGGATCACCGGCAGCGGATCAGCCACCCGCGGCGGGCGGACGACGCTCACGGCGACCTCACCGTTAGGGCAGCTGCGGACCGGCAGATCCTCCACATTGACGTCAGGCAGGTCGATGTTGCCGCTCTGAATCTCGTCGAGCCTGTGACGGCCCTCGATCGGACCGAGCTCGAAGACGTAGGGAGGGCCGGCAGTCGCCTGGGCGAACGCCTGTGCGGCCGGCTCCAGGACAACCGGGCTCGTGGCGACCGCGGCAGGCCTGGCGCTGAGGCCTTGCTGCCGCTCTGGCACCTGCAGCGGAGTCCGTGTTGCAGGGACGCGCACACGCGCTTTCGTAGCCGCTCGGCTGACATCGGGACCGGTTTTCTGCAGCACTAGTGCGGCGTATCCGTCTCGAGCGCGGCGTCGCTCTCGATCAGGTCAGGTGGCAGAGGACCCGAGCGAAGGCGCATGAGCCGGTTCTGGATCTCGAACAGGACCTCGATCGCATCGACGTTCCTTCGCGGCCGCAGCCACGTCGGTTCGAGAGCGAACGGCAATACTCGCTCCAGTTCGGCAAGGCGGCTCTGCCAGTTGGCGGGCGCCCTCTTGCGGGACGCCAGGTTCAACCTCTCGAGTTCCTCCAGCAGGAGGTCCACGTGGCGGATGAGCGCAGAAACACGCACGCGCCGCCGGGCGATCAGCTCCCGCCGCGCCGCGGTGCACATGTCGCCCTGAGCGGCAGCAATGCTCACCGGACCTGTCTCCCGCGTGCGGCGGACATGCCCCGAGGCTACCGAGACCTCGATGTCGCGTCCTCTGGACTTCGTCCCGTCTTGTGCTCCGCACCGTGCAGTGATGCCGGCGGACAGCCCGGATCGCCTTGGCGTGAATTCAGGAGTCCGGAAGACCCGGCTCTCGCACTCGACAGTGGATCGGGCAGCGCATCGTCCAGTCGCTGGCAGGCTCCGCGGTGCCTAGCGTGGCCACGTGGGATGGCGAGCGATCGCCGGGCAGGGAATTCGGACCCGACAGTTGACCGGTCGCTGAGGATCCAGATCGAGGAGGCGCGTATGGCAGCCTTTTACATCGAACGCGCCAGCACCTGGGCCGGCGACATCGACCAGGACATCGCGACCGAGCTGATGGCACTCCATCGCCGGATGCTCGAGAGGATCCGGGCCCTTGACCGCTTCCAGCCACCCTGAGCAGCGCGCACGCACCAAGCGGGGTGGGCCCCACGTAATCGATGTGGAAGTCACGTGGCAGACGCTTGCCGCCTTGACTGCACTGGTCACGTTTATCGCAGCCTCCGCACTCATCGCCCTGGTCACCGGTATCGCGACCAGCAGGCACGACGTGCTGCGCGAGACCTGGGAGACCTATCGGGGAGACTTCATCACCGCGGACGGGCGAGTGCGAGAAAACCCTCCGTTTGACTGGGGCGAGACCACGTCAGAAGGTCAGGCATACGCGATGCTGCGGGCGGCCTGGCTGGACGATCGTCCAACCTTCGATCGCACCTGGCACTGGACACAGGTCCACCTGCAGGTTCGTGGCGACGCGCTCTTCGGGTGGCTCTGGGGACGCGACCAAGCCGGCAGGTGGACGCTGCTGAACAGGTCCACTGCGGCCGACGCAGACGAGGACATCGCATTGGCCCTCGTCTTCGCGGCGCATCGCTGGCCGGATGGGCCCTATCTGGCGCAAGCACGCTCGGTGATCTCGGGAGTGTGGGCCCGGGAGGTGGTCGTAGAGCGGGGAAGGCCCTATCTGGTCGCCGGCGAATGGGCAGCCGACATGCGGCCGCAAATCATTGTCAACCCCTCCTATCTGGCGCCATACGCATACCGCGTGTTTGCGGCGGAGGATCCGGCCCACCCCTGGGCACAACTCGTCGACAGCTCATACAGAGTGCTGGATCGATGCACCTGGTCGCGGCTCAACGAAGATGCCAGTGCCGGCCTTCCGCCTAACTGGTGCGTCCTGCCAGCCGATAGCGGCACAGCGCGCGCGTACTGGGAACAGGGCGGTGACGCTTACGGCTCCGATGCATTCCGTGTGATGTGGCGAGTGGCCCTCGACTTCGAGTGGAATGGCGCACCCCAGGCAATCTCGTACTTGAAGCGGAGCCAGTTCCTCCGCCGTGAATGGAGTCATCACCACCGGCTGCTGGCCCAGTACCAGCACAACGGGTCAGGTGACCAGAAGGGGGCCGAAGAGCCCTTCGCGTACGCCGGTGACATAGGGGACTTCATGGTCATTGACCCGGCAGCCGCCCGGTCCATTCTGCGGGACAAGCTTCTGGTCAGCCTGCATCGCGAACAGAGCGCCGTCTACTGGGGTGACCGTGCCAACTACTACGCCGAGAACTGGATCTGGTTTGGCGTCGCCCTGTCCGAGCACCGTCTGGTGGACCTGGCCGAACCGTGGGGGCCGACTTGTCAACGAGAATCGGCAGAGAGCCGGCCATGTCTTGTGCGAGTGTCGCTCCGGCAGGGCTCGAGGGTAGCCTGAAACCCGAGGGCACTGACGCTCGCGGCACCTGACCCGCACCCAGTGATGGTGCGAGCCTCCCCCTCCCCTCCCGAAAGCATCGGGTCCGATGCCCATCTCTCAGCCCGGACTCGCAGATCGGTGCCGAGCGAACTGGTCTGCATGTGCGCCAGGGCGCTTGTCGTGGACTGGCGGGTCCGGGCTCAATGCACTGCCCGGCCGCTCTGAAGGCCATGGTTGACATCGAGCCCCTGCCGATGGATCGGGCTGGCCCGCACATGTTAGAGCGGGCCGCCTGCCGACCGTGAGTGGATCGGGGAGCGGCTCGAACCTACGGTGAGTTTCATGCGTGGCAGAACGGGCCGGCCGAGATGGTCCATATCCCTGATCGGCGCGAGCTTGCTCGGACTTGCGGTCACCGCTTGCGCGCCACCGTGGCACCTTGGCTTGCCCCACCGGTCGGCTTCCCAGCCCAGGGTCGCGGCTGCCATGGCTGGCGCGGGTAGCAGGGCTCGCTCGCTGCAGTCCGACACGTTTATGCGCTCGGTCGCCTTGCGCGACGGTGACCTCGGCTGGCGCCAGCTTTGCCCCGATTTGCAGAGGGTGGTGACCGAAAACGCAATGCGCAATCAGGCGGAGAGTCAGAAAGCCGCTGAGGTCGGACGTGTGGCCAGGCTGGCGATCGACTTCGTCGGCAGCCGGTCCCTCCGTAGTGGAACAAGCATCCGTTTCTATGTGCTCACCGCGGACCTGACCGACGGGTCCGCCTCCAGTCGAGTGTTCATCGTGCGTTCGCGGCCGGCCGGTTGCGTCGAAGACGTCCAGGTGGAGGACGAGCGGTGAGGCGGATGACGCTGTGGCTCCGGAGCGGCACGCCTTCTCCTGGAGGCTGGTCCCTGGGCGGGCCGTGACCGGCCTGCTCTACGTGCTCCTGTCAGTTATCTCCCTTCTGCTCGCCGTCCAGGGCGGATACACGCTGTATCTGATGATCTACACCTGGGACCAGCCCGACGTCCACGAGCGGACCAAGGCGCCCGAGCGCTTCCAGAAGCCACGACTCTCTTTCACAGTGATGCTCCCGGCTCGCCACGAGGAAGAGGTCATTCAGACGACCATCGGCCGGGTCGTTGGCGCCAACTATCAGGCGGACCTGCTGCAGGTGCTCGTCATCTGCTCAGCCGACGACACCGGCACCATCCACCAGGCGCAGCAGAAGGTCGAGGAACTCCGACTGCAGAACCGGCGGGGCGTCGATGTGATCGTCTTCGACGACCGCCCGATCAACAAGCCGCACGCGCTCAACGTTGCGCTGCGCTATGCGGCCAAAGACGTGGTGACCGTTTTCGACGCCGAGGACGACGTCCACCCGGACATCTTCAACATCGTGAACACCGTGATGCTGGAGGACCCCGTCACGGTGGTCCAGGCCGGGGTCCAGCTCATGAATTTTCGCGACAGGTGGTACTCGTCTCTCAACGTACTGGAGTACTTCTTCTGGTTTAAGAGTACGCTCCATTTCTTTGCGCGCTACGGCGCGATTCCGCTTGGCGGGAACACAGTCTTCTTCCGGCGCCACGTCCTGCAGATGATCGGAGGCTGGGATGAGCACAACCTTACTGAGGACGCGGACATTGGTATCCGTCTGAGCACCGCCGGCGTAACAGCACGCGTCATTTACGACGACCGCTACGTGACGCGAGAAGAAACGCCGCCGACCATCGGCCAGTTCATCAAGCAGCGGACCCGCTGGAGCCAGGGCTTCCTGCAGACATTTCGAAAGGGAGACTGGAAGCACATGCAGAGCCGAGCTCAGCGCATCCTCGCCGCGTACACTCTGACTTTTCCAATCGTCCAGGCGGCGCTCGGCCTGTACGCAGTTGGCGCCCTCATCATGATGTTCAAGATCAAGGCGCCGGTCCTGGTCGCGCTGCTCTCCTACCTCCCTGTATTCTTCCTGGCCTCGCACTTCATGACAGCTGCCATCGGGTTGCGAGAATTCGCCGACGCACACGGCCTCAAGGCGTCGTGGGCCATGACGCTGAACATGGCGCTGGCCTGGTTTCCATATCAGCTGCTGCTGGCGTTCGCGGCCCTGAGGGCGGTGGCGAGGATCACGTTCGGCATCAGCAATTGGGAGAAGACGAGGCACGTAGGGGCTCACAGACAGAAACAGGAGGCCAGTGAGCGCTCCGCTTAGCACTGCCGGCGTGGCGGACGTAATTCCGCCGGTGGAGACCAAGGCCGTTTCCACTGACTCTTGGCACCGCATGCTGCTGGCGGTATCCATTGTCAGCGGAGCAATGACGCACGCATACCACTTATTCCTGTACCCCCTGTACACAACCGACGAGGGAATCTACATGCAGCAGGCCTGGTCGGTGCTGCGAGAGGCGAAGCTCTCGCCGTACACGTATTTCTACGACCATGCCCCCGCCGGCTGGCTGATGATCGCCACTTACTCGGCAATCCTTCCCATTCAGTTCGAGACGTTCGGTAATGCGATCAACACGGGCCGAGTCCTCATGTTGGCGGCTCACGTGTGTAGCGTCTTTTTCCTCTTCCAGATCGCCTACAGGCTCTCACACAGCCACATGGCGGCCTTCCTGACCTGTTTCTTCTTCAATTTCTCACCTCTCGCTGTGTTTTATCAGCGTCAAGTTCTGCTGGACAACCTGATGGTCTTCTGGCTGCTGTTCAGCATCTACCTGCTCACCAAGGGGGACCGGCGCATCGTGACGGCGATGCTGTCAGGGCTGACGTACGGCCTCGCGATGATCACGAAGGAGAACGCGATCTTCTTCGCGCCAGTGCTCATGCATCTCCTGTTTCGCCAGGTTCATGCGACCCGAAACCGGCGGTTTGCAATCAGCTACTGGGGATTCGCTGCCTGGGGGCCGGTGTCTCTCTACACCCTTTACGCGTCCCTCAAGAACGAGCTAATCCCCAGCCGTTTCAACTTCAACCTCAGCAGTCCTCCGGCCGACCACGTCGCCCTCCTCTACACGATCTGGTGGCAGGTCAACCGCAACCAGGGCGGCATATTCGACCCTCACAGCCTCTTCTGGCGCCTCTCGCTGGGCGCGTGGCTGCCCAAGGACCACCTGATCCTCATGTTGGGAAGCCTGGCGATGATCATCGCGCTCATAACGGGACTGCGCCATCGCCAGCAGTATCCCAGCCTCTTCATCGCGGCTTTGCTGGCGGCCAGTTACACCCTCTACCTGATCCGGGGCAGCGTGATGCTCGAGTTTTACGTCATCCCGCTGTTGCCCTTCTTTGCACTCAACATCGGACTCGTCCTCGATCACTTGTTGGGCTCGACGCCTGGCGGCGTGCGCGTGGCCATCGCTGCGGCGATCGTGGGCGTCCTGGTCGTCCCCATGGGCGGCGGCTATCTGTACACAAACAACGACCGGGGCCAGGTGGCGCCACAGGACCTGTACAACGTGCCTCAGACGCCCATGCAGGAGAGCGAGATAGCATTCGTCAGGCAGCACATCCCGACGAACGCCAGGATCGTCATGGACGATGACGTCTGGGTAGAGCTCCACGACCAGACCCCGCCCTACAAGTACGCCCACTCCCACTGGAAGGCGGCGGGTGACCCTGCAGTCCGCGACCGGCTCTTCCAGAAGGACTGGCAGAGGATCGACTACATAGTGATGTCGAACAAGATGCGAACGGCGATGGACCAGAACAATACCGACGGCAACGAGAGCTGGATGCTGGACGCAATCGACAATCACTCGAATCGGATCTGGACGCTCAAGCGAGGCAACGTCGAGTTGGACATCTACAAGATTGACCATGGTGGTGGATAGGGCCCTCTCGAGCTCTTAGAGGCCGCGCCCGGGTCGCTGTCATGTCCTCCACTCAGCAGGGCGGATGATCTGTTGATCAGCACTACAACGATATTCGATGGCCGCCTACGATCCATCTTAATCATGGACTCAAAGTGCCACGTTCGGCGGCTTGCGTTCACGCTGACGACCGGAGTTATCCTGTTGGCCGCGGGTGCGGTACTCGCTGGCGGAAACGCTGCTTATGCGCAGCCGAGCCAGAGTCCGACCACGGGAACCCCGACCACGGAAACCCCGACCACGGGAACCCCGACCACGAGAACCCCGACCACGGGAACCCCGACCACGGGAACCCCGACCACAGGAACCCCGACCACGGGAACCTCAGCGACTGCGTACTGTCAGGACTTCATCGCGCACCTGTCACAGGCGGTGGGCGTCGGCCAGGTTCGACTGCAAAGCGCGATGACCAGGGCCGCTCGCGAGACGGTTAATGACGCGCTGGCAAAGCGCGACATCAACAACCAGCAGGCCGGCACGATCAACGCGCAGTTGTCGAAGGGGTCGATTTGCACTGCGCACCGCAATATGAACGGGTTGCACGGTATGGGTGGAGGTACGCATGCAAACGCATACTGCCAGGACTTCGTCGGACACCTCTCCCAGTCAGTCGGCGTCGGCGAGCCTAAGGTGCAGAGCGCACTCGTGACAGCCGCCCGCGAGACTATCAGTGACGGTGTCGCCAGGGGCGATATCACCAGCAAGCAGGCGAGCACAATCGAAGCCCAGCTGTCGAGCGGCTCCATCTGCAACGTGCGCTTCGCTGCCGGCGTGAAGCACGGGATGTCCCAGAGCCTCACCACCGCCATCGCCACAGCATTGGGGACGACCCCCGAACACGTCCGCAGCCAGCTGGACCAGGGCAAGAGCGTATCCGCGATCGCGCCGGCGGGCATGACGGAGCAACAGTTCGCCACGGCGCTGCAGAACGCCATCAAGACCCAGCTCGACGCCAAAGTCCAGGCCGGCACCCTGAGCCAGAGCCAGGAGAACCAGCTGCTGCAGCGCGTCCCCGCGCTGGCCAGCCACCTCTGGACTCAAGGCGAGAAGGTCCCGAGCCCTGAGGCGACGGGGACGACAGCCAGCCCCGAAGCGACTGGGACAGCCAGCCCCCGAGCGACCGGGACAGCCAGCCCCCGAGCGACCGGGACAGCCAGCCCCTGAGCGAGCCACGTAATACTCCGCTCCGCCAGGTCGTGGGAGCTTAGCCGGCGAAGCCCGGGGGAGGGATTCTTTCTCCCCCGGGCTTTCCGCGGGGAGGGGGGCGCCCAGAGCGGAAGTCAACGCCGCGGACGGTGTCTGTTCGCTGAGGAGGCGCGTCCGTGCGCTAAGCCTTCAGCGGGGAGGCAAAGCGAGCGACGTCGAACGACACAGGGCCCGTCGGCCAAACCGTCAAACCACGCGGAAATTCTTCGTCCTCAGGAACCACGCGCTCATACAAACGCGGTGTTCCGAGCTGGAGTTAGCGTCGTGATGTGTGGAAATTCAGAGGCGAGCGGCGCCTCTGGTGCGCTCATGAAAAGGGGGCGTACCTTCCCGGTTGACCTTGCCCGTCAGCCAGTGGAGGAACGCCCTGTGGAAGCAAACTATCACGTCCCGCGCGTAGTCGACGCCGAGGCCGAAGACGAGATCGGCACAGCCCTCGAGCGGTTGGTCAGAGACGGCGCTCGGCGAATTGCTCGAGCGCGCCCTGACCGCCGAGGTCGACGAGTTCCTGGGCCGCCAGCGGTATGCCCGCGGTGGTGACTGGCGCGGTCACCGCAACGGGCACCAGCGTCCGCGCCAAGTGGCGGTGGGCACCTGGTCGGTGCCGGTGCGTGCACCGCGGGTGTCCGACGTCCCCGCGGGGACGCCGGGCTTCGAGTCGGAGATCCTGCCCAAGCGGCAACGGCTCTCCAACGAGACCCAGAAGCTGTTCGCCCAGCTCTATCTCGAGGGCCTGTCCAGCGGCGACTTCGAGCCGGTCTTCAGGCAGCTGCTGGGCGAGAACGCGCCGCTCTCGCCGAACACGATCCTGCGGCTCAAAGAGGAGTGGGCCCAGGAGTACGAGATCTGGCGCCAGCGCCCGCTCGATCACGACCGCTGCCTTTACCTCTGGGCCGACGGCATCTACCTGGGCGCCGGCTTGGAGAAGGAGAAGAGCTGCCTGCTCTCCCTGCTCGGCGCCCGATCGGACGGGACCAAGGAGCTGCTGGCGATGGAGATCGGCTACCGCGAGTCAAAGGACTCCTGGGCCGAGGTGCTGCGCAGCCTGCGCGATCGCGGCCTGCGACAGCCCTGGTCTTCATCGGCGACAGCCAGCTCGCAGATCTACGAGGTCTACCAGGTGCCCACCCGTCAGGAATGCGAGTCCAGGCGCGACGCCCTGGCCGACTGGTTGCGCACCGAGAATCAGCCGGCGGCCGCCGAGACCCTGCGCCGCGACTGGGATGACTTCGTCACCTTCTACGACTTCCCGAGCGAGCACTGGCTGCACCTGCGAACCAGCAACCCGATCGAGTCGGTCTTCGCCGGCGTCCGGTTGCGGACCGACGTCGCCAAGCGGGCGCGCAACCGTGACAACGCGCTCTATTTGGTGTTCAAGGTCGTGCAGCGGCTGGGCAGAAACTGGCGCGCTCTCAACGGCGGGCCCAACCTCATGCAGCTCGTCCTCGCCGGCGCCGTCTTCAAGGACGGGCGCCTGCAGCAGTGGCCGGATCAGCCCCAGCAGAAGGAGGTGACAGCTGCCTGATCACGTCGATTACTTGGGAAGCAATTTCACACTTCTTGACAAAAGCTCCCGAGCTGCCAGAGCTGTGCAGTTGTGCAAATTGCGGGGTTCCGACCGAGGCCGAGGCCCGCACTTGTCACCTCCACCGCCTCTTCACTGAATCCCCCCCCAACTTCTCCCTCCCTCCCCCTCCGCCCCCCGGCTTCGCCGAGTAGTCCCCCGGACCTGGCGGCGGAGAGAATCCCTACCTACGCGGGTGCTGCAAGGTTCGGGAGCTGGCCACTCGCCAGGGCGACCCCGAACCACGCCCAGCTCTGCTGGTAGGAGCTCCAGCGCTGTCCCCAGTACGCCACGTCATTCTCACGCTGATAGCTGGTAAACAGCTTTTCCTGGAGGAGCGCCGTGGCCGCTCGAGGGTCGGTGACGACAAAGTTCCCGATGTCGCCGCCATATATCGTCGGGTCTTCCCAGGGCCTGCGGGCGAGGGTGCCATCGTGGCGGTACTGCGCAGCCAGCCACCCGTGTCCAGCCCACTGGCGGCGCAAGTAGTCGCTGTCTTCCAGGTACCGGCGGGCACTTGTCGAGCGAAACCAGACGGCGTCGACCGCCACGCGCCACATGACGCGGAACGCGTCGTAACCGTAGTCGTCGCTTTCGACCTTGCCGAACTGAGCCGCTGTGCCATGGACGCGGTCGATAAGGCACCAGTTGGGTGGGAGTCCTGCGCCCCGACTATGCCCGAGCCGCGCCCAGGAGCAGGCTGCGAGGGCGCGGTAGGAGCCGTCGGCGACTTCGGTCCAGGGGTGACTCGGATCCTCGGCGGCGAAGATGCGGTACTCATATGGGGCGAGGTAGGAAGGATTCACGACGATGCCCGGGCCATAGACGGGCGCCCAGTCGCCGGCTGTGAGGTAGTAGACACCTTGACTGCGGGCGACCTCAAGGCGCCAGATGTCGTCGAGGATGGCGCGAGCCGCGGACAGGTAGCGGCCGTCGTGCCACCGATGGCCTGCGAAGATAAGGGCAAGGGCTACGTCCTCGTCCGCGTCTGACGCGCTGTTTGTGCCCGCGACGCCCCAGTTGTCATTCTGATCGGGCGCCCAGAGCCACGCGAGCAGGTGGTCCGAGCGAACCTGCAGATGGGCCTTGGTCCAGTGCCAGACGCGGCCAAACTCGACGCGATCGCCAACCCAGGCCGCGCGCAGCATCGCGTAAGACTGCCCTTCGGAGGTGGTCCGCACATGGAGGACGTGTTCCCGAGGAACCCGCCCAGGATAGGAAAGCGGGTCTCGGACCTGTCCGTCTGGCGTGATGAAGTCTTGCTCGTAGGTGTGCCAGGTGCTCGTCAACAGAGCTTGCGCAGTCAGAAGCCTGGGCGGCGAGCAGGCGAGAACCGCGACCTGGATGGAAACGGCACACAGCAAGACGGTCGCGATAGTGCTCTTCGCCTGCCGGTCAACATGGGCCACCCTGCCACCGTATGGGCGGGACGCTGCGCCGAACACCCACCCGTGCCCACCGCGTAAGTCCCGCAACCGCCAGAGGCATTTCGCGCGGGCTGGCGATAGCTTGAATCAGGTGAGAGGCGCGATGCGAGCCTGGGCCGGCGCGGCAGCGCTTGCGGTCGCGCTTGCGGGCTGCGCCCTCCCGGGCTGGAGCGACCACGGGCGGACCTGCGGAAACCAGCGAGGGCAGGACCTGTCTTCTCGGACTGTCGACGGCTACACATTGAGCCAACATCGGTTGATATGCGCCAACCTGGAACACTCCACGCTCTCCGGACAGGAGGTGGATGACGCGAACCTGCACCGGGCCGACCTGCATCGAACAAACTTGAGCCAGTCCACGCTCAGTCACGTCGACCTTACCGGCGCGGACCTGAGCAACGCCAACCTCCACGAAGCCTCGTTGACATACGTGGATCTCGGTGGGGCGACGTTGGTCAGCGCCGACTTGAGCGGCGTGGATGCCCGCTTCGGGAACTTGCGCTGGTCCGACCTGACAGGAGCTGATGTGCACTCAGGCATCCTGGCCGAGTCCGACCTGAGCAATGCAAACCTTCGAGCGGCCGACCTCACGGGCGCCGCCTTTCTGAACTCGAACCTCCGCGGCGCCAGCCTGGATGGTGCGCACCTCGACCGGGTCAGCTGGCAAAACGTCGTCTGCCCCGATGGACACAAGTCTTCAGGGGATCCGGAGGCCTGCAGCGGCCATCTGCACCCGGCCGGGCGTTGACGTTCGCAGCTCCGCGAACTGTCGCCTGCTGCTGACAGAGAGCGGGACACTGCTTTAGCTGGTCGCCGGAGAACACGTCGGCGCCTAGCGTCGATCGTGAATGAACCTGATCACCATCTCCCGAGGGCCGGCTCGGGCGGACGCCGGTTGATCGGGGTCATGGCGCGCACCCCAGCGCACGCCGGCCGGCCACCCCGAAACGGGCGCGGCCGTGGGGTTCCCACCACCGAGCCACCGACCGACGCCACAACCGTCTCGGAACCCGCTGCAGGCCTGCAGCCGGCCTCCATCAAGGTGATGATCGTGGACGACCATCGGGTTGCAGCAGAGGCACTGGCTGAGCTCCTTGGGCGCTACCCCAATATCGAAGTCCTGGGCTGGGCCGCCACGGTCTCAGAAGCCGTTGCGGGCAGGGACGGGGAGCCGGCTGACGTCGCGGTTATCGATTTCCGCCTGTCCGACCAGCGCTGGTCGGACGCGGCGGCAGCCATCCGTATCAGCTGGCCGGGAACGTCAGTCGTCGTCGTCAACGCCGACGAGAACGATGAGGTTTTGATCGACGCCATAGAAGCGGGCGTCGCCGGATATCTCAGCAAGTCGGCGACCGGTTCGGAGGTGGTAGATGCCCTGCGCCGCGCGGCGACGGGTGAACCGTTGTTTCCGGCGCGGAGGCTTGCAGACGTCCTGTCCAGGCAGCATCAGGCGGCAGGGAGGCGGAGGACGCAGCTGGAGCTGCTGGGTACGCTCACCCCGCGGGAGCTGGAGATCCTGAGGGTCATGGCCCGCGGGCTGGACAACCGGGCAATGGCCAGAGAGCTCGGGATCGGGTATTCGACCGTCCGCAGCCACGTCCGTGGTGTGCTGGAGAAGCTTGGTGCCCACTCCAAGCTGGAAGCTGTCGCCCGTGCGCTTGAGCTCGACCTCCTGCGTACGCACTCCTAGAGGTGCGGCACTTTAGCTGCCCCATGGGGGCAGCGGCTACTCTCTGGTGATCAGGCCCCTCACCGTGGCCAATCCCCGAAAGAGCAACTGTTTGACGGCTGCGGGCGACTTGTCCATCGCCGCGGCGATGTCATCCAGTCTCATATCCTCCTGAAACCTCAGCGCGATCGCGATCCTCTGGTTCGTGGGAAGCGCCTCCACCACGGACCAGACTCGACGCAGCTCGTCGCGGTCGCCTGCAACGTCCTCAGGCCCTGGTCCGTCAGCTGCCAGCTCATGCAGTTGGTCGAGATCCTCCACTGGTTTGGTCGCCCGATACCGGTCAACCACCGAGTAGAGCGCGATCCGGTAGAGCCATGCGCTGAACGAGCTCCCGGTGTCGTGATATCGATGGATGCTCCTGAGCGCCTTCATGAACACGTCTGACGTGACGTCCTCAGCGGCGGCCGGGTCCCTGACTCGTGAGTACACGAATCGGTAGATCTTTGGGAGGTAGCGCTCGTAGAGCTCCTCGAATGCTGCAGGATCGCACTTTGCGCGTTCCGCGAGCGCCTGCTCCTCGCCGCGCGGAGCAAGCTCCCGGACGGGCTCCTGCATCGCACGCGCTTCAACGATAGCCAACGAAAGCCTCCTCCGAATATCCCCGCATTGTTTGCCACGCTCCGCTTATCGCCACACGATCCGACTACGACAGTCACCGACAAAGAGTGGTCCGGCCGCGGACCGCGACAGGATCAGCCAGAGCCCACGGACACTCCGCTGGGCAGTGCCGCGGGCGATATCTCTGGTGACGTGCCCGGCAGGAACCAGGCCGGCCTGCCGTCCACCCACTGCATGTCCAGGTCACTTGGGGGTGTGAACCACTCGTCGCCTCTCCCCAGTCGGTCGAGGGCTCCTTGCATGAACTGGTTCCACGCCGGCGCTGCCACGACCATGCCATCGGAGCCGGGCGCCATTGAGTGAGCGTCGGGGTTGCCCATCCAGACCGCCGTTGCCAGCGAGGGCGTGTACCCGACAGTCCACGCATCGGTGAAGTTATCGGTGGTTCCTGTCTTCGCAGCTGCTGTGTATCCGTGGAGGGTCAGTGGCGTCGAGTCCCCGAACACCAACCTGCGGTTGGTCGGATCGGACAGCATCTGACTGACTACGAAGGCCGTCCCGGTATCGAGGACCTGCTTGCCGGCACTGCCGGCCCGATAGAGCGTCCTTCCATTCCCAGACGTGACGCTCAGAATCGCCTCGGGTTCGTGGATGACTCCTTCCGCGGCCAGTACGGAAGCGCCTCCCGCCATCTGCAGCGGTGTCTCGCCGTACCCGCCCAGGGTCAGTGAGGGCCCATAGCTGCTCGCCGGATCATCGGCCGTGTAGTCGTCGCCGTGCTGCTGGAATGGTGGCGCTCCCATCCGCCGCGCCTGGTCGACGACGGCCTGGATACCGGTGCCCAGCTCGACCTGGACTGCCGGAACGTTGAGTGAGTTGCCCAGGCACTCACGCACTTGGCAGACCCCAAAGTAGCGCCCGCCGAAGTTCCCGGGAGAGTATGGTGCCGACCGCGGCAGCCGGACGGTGATCGGCGTGTCCTGCATCGGCGTGACCATCGTGTAGCGGTGGCTGTCGATGGCGGCCGTATACGTGAACATCTTGAAGGCCGAGCCCGGGTTGCGCGGCGGGCCGACTGCCATGTCGTACTCGCCGCCAGGTGTGTGGTTGCCAGCAGACCCGACGAGGGCCAGCACCTGGCCAGTTTGAGGATCCATCGACACCAGGGCCCCATCTGTCAGGTTGCGCCAGCGGTTGGCGTTCACGGTGTTCGTGATCGCGCTCTGGCCTAGCTGCTGGAGGTTCCAGTCCAGCGATGTGACCACGTGGAGGCCGGCGCTCGAGACCGCGTCCTGGCCTACAACTCTTCCTAGCTCATTCCGGACGTAGCTGACGAACGCCGGTGCCAGGTCCGTCGCGGAGGGCCCGAAGATGTGGTCGGGGGGTGACAGGTCTTCGGCCCAGGCCTGGTCCGCCTCCGCCTGGGTCACTGTGTGGGCACGCACCATCGCATCCAGTACCTGGCGCTGGCGTTCCTTCGCGGCGGCCCAGTTGGTCAATGGGTCCAGCCGGGTGGGGCTCTGGGGCAGTCCCGCCAGTAGGGCCCCCTGTGCCAGGTCGAGCTGGTCGGCGTGCTCATGGAAATAGATGAGAGACGCCGCCTCCGCGCCGTAAGCGGTATTCCCATAGAAGGTTGCGTTCAAGTACATGCCCAGGATCTGCTCCTTGGAGAACTCGCTCGAGATCCGCATCGCAAGCGCAGCCTCACGCAACTTGCGCGTGATGCTGTGGTCGTCGCCGACCAGCCGAAGCTTTACGAGTTGCTGTGTGATCGTCGAGCCGCCTTCAACGACGGCATGTGCGCGGACATCGGTCCAGGCGGCACGGGCCATGCTGCGGGGACTGACGCCAGGCTCGTTCCAGAAGTTGGCGTCCTCGACTGCGACGGTCGCCTGGGGCAGGTAACGGCCCATTGCGCTGAGCGGCACCTCGTAGCTCTGATAACCGGGTGGGTGCAAGTCCGCGAGCATCACCTGGCCGGTCCGGTCGTAGAGCACGGTGTCGCTGGGAGGGGGCTGAGCCAGCAGCCGATCCGCTGAGGACAGGCTGTCGAGCTCGACGGTAAAGGCCCCGACCGTCGCCACGAGGGCGGCCGCCGCCGCGCCGATTAAGGCGCGGACGGCGGCGCGCCGCGATCTGTTCTGAGGGGGGAGTCCCCCCTTGAGGCCGGCGCCCCGGGGAACCCGGGGCACCGGCACCCCCCTCGCGGCCCGCGGGGGGTCGATGGTCGGATGGGACCGCATGTGGTCCGTCATCAGCGTCGGTACACCTACGGGTGCACGCGCCTCACTTGGCCGGCCAGTGAAAGACGTCAGGCAGCTTGGAGCTGGAGCCGCCGCCCAGCAGCGGCCACTCGTAGGCCTGGATGACCCGCAGCTTTGCCTCGTTCACGGTCTTCCAGTCGTCCTGCAGGACGCCGCCGGTATCGCCGGAGTTGGGGTTCCAGGCCCAGTACCAGTAGCTGATCCCGTTTGCCTTCAGGTAGGCGATGAGTGTCCGCTGCCACGTGCCTTCGACGTCCCCCCCAACGGAGCGGGCGCCGAACTCTCCGAGGACGAGCGGAGCCACGTGCTGCTGCACGAGATAGGCCCAGTGCTTTTGCCAGACGGCCGCCAGATTGTTCGGGAAGGTGGGAGCGGTGAACCATGACTGCCCAAACACCGAGGGACCGTAGTCGTGCGGTGAGTAGACAAGTCTGTTGGGTACCGACAGCCGTACCGGGAACTGGCTGACACCTTCGAGGTTGCCGCCCCACCAGTACGCGTCGCCGCGGTATGTCTCGATGCCCTCGACGAATATCAGCCAGGACGGGTTGACCGAAAGGATGGCGTCGCCACCACGCTCGGCAGCCATTCTCCAGTCTGTCTGGGGGTTGTTGTCGCCCCAGGTGGCCCTACCGTGCGGCTCGTTGTGGAGGTCGGCCCCGATAACTGCCGCGTTGCCGCGATAGTGGCGGGCGAGCATCGTCCAGTCACCCAGCCAGCGCGACTCAGGCACCTGGTCCGTGTACCACAGATCGCTCTGGCCGTCGGCATTCGGGCGGTGCTGGTCGAGGATGATCCCCAACCCCCTCTGGCCCGCGCCGGCGACGATGCGGTCCATCAGGGCGAGCCCCTTCAAGCCGCGGAGATCCGGGTTCTTTGTGTAGTCGATCCCGTCTGGAGCGGCAGAGGGATCGTCCAGCATCTGGTTCGAGAAGGGAATCCGGATCGTGTTGAATCCGGCCGCCTTGATCTGGTCGAGCATGTCCTGCCAGTTGCGCGCCCACAGCCCGTGCGGTGCGAACGCCTTGGTCTCGAAGCCGAACCAGGCGACCCCGGTGAACCGCACTTCACGGCCGTTTGCATCAACCACCTTTCCTCCAACGGTATGGAGGGGAACCTTCATTGCCGTGTTTGCGCTGGCGGTTGGGGGCGGCGGGACGACGCTGGTGGAACTGGTGGGAACTGGGAAGGGGGTGGCGGTGCTGCAGGGCGCCGGCTGGGGCGCACTGCCCTGAGGCGCGCTGCCCTGAGGCGCGCTGCCCTGAGGCGCACTGCCCTGAGGCGCACTGCCCTGAGGCGCGCTGCACTGGGCTGCGGTGCCCTGGGGCGCACTGCCCTGGGGTGCGCTGCCCTGGGGTGCGCTGCCTTGCGGTGCGCTCCCCTGGGGTGCGCTGCCACCAGGCCAGCTGCCCCCGTCCCGGTAGAGCCCTGCCGCAGCGACGCGCACACCTTCGAAAAGGCCTGCGCCGGACGCAGACAACGCCACGACCAGGCCGAGGCCTAGAGCGGCGATTGGACGGCGGCTGTCCGACCAACTCGTCCTGAGACGTGTGACACTGCCTTGCAACCAATTTCCTCGCAACCGATCTACTCCCGTTTGCTCATGCACCGAAACCGATGCGTTGCGTGAGCGACTAGCTCACAAGGCCGACGGTGTTCTCCCACGGAGGCTAGGCAGCATCTATGTCATTCGTCACCCACCAAATGGTGGAATTCGCGTGCCGCACTGCGGTCGCGAAGTCACCGCTCAGAGGTCAGTCGTCGGGCCTGTCAGTATCGGTGCAAGACGACGACGTCCGCGCGCCAGGCCACCCTATCCAGCCCAGCAAGCGCGTGTAAAAGCGCTACCCAGCAGTGCGCCCAGGATCAGTTGATCGCGCCGGCAATTTCGGGGCGGTCAGTGCGTAGAGGTGCGGCCGAAAAGCCCACCCGGGTCTTCGACGGCCAGGGTTCCGGCCGCACGCCTAGCGTCAATCAAGCGGTCGAGGGCCAGTGCTGTCCGGCTCAGCGGTCCCGTCCCCCACTCGGCAATGCTCACGAGGGACTCGCAGAGCTGTCTGGCGATCCCGACGCACCGCCTCGACCGGAGGTTGGGGAGCCGCCTGCCTCCAGATCCAGGTGGCGCTAAGGCCGAAGTTGACCGCGCCGGAGAATCCGAGGCCGAGCAGGTTCGCCAGGAGGTACTCCACCTTCAGGTATTCCACGAGCAGCCACACGCTCAATGCCGCCTGCGCAAGGCCAAGACAGGCCACGAAGTTGAACTTGGCGAATCGTGTCCAGGACACGCCAACCCTTCGAAACGTCCAGCTGTCGTTCAACAGGTAGTTCGCCACGATCGCCACCTCGGACGACACGATCACCGCCACAGGCAGCGCGATGTGGGCCAAGCCGTACGTAATCGACAGGACGACGCTGTTGACCACAAAGCCGCAAGCGCCGACGATCATGAACTTGACCAGGATTGGAGAGGCCAGTCGCTGCCTTGCTTCAGCGCCGACCTTTGTGAAGAGGTCGAACATTATCGGCACCTGGCGGGCGCCATGCGATCTAACCAGTGTTCCCCTTGCCGGAGGCGACCGCCAGGCATGACTCGAGACTAGGGGGGGCCCCCACCTGCCATCGACCGCATGTGGGCAGGCAGGCCACTCTGGAGAATGCGCCTGGCGGAGACCAGATGATCGCCTGAGCCAATGTCAGCCGAGAAGGTGTAAAGACTCTCCTCCGGTAGCCGCCGAATGGTCGACCGTCACGACTCGGCGCGCCCACCATGGCGGCAAGATGCCCGCCGCCAGATCGCGCGCGAACAATGCTCTGTCAAACGTAGGGGCCTCGAGACTGGTCCCTCCCAGGCGATGCCCGGCCGCAGGCCCGTCACAGTTGGGATCAAGGCGTATCTCGCGTCTGAAAGGAGCGCAATCCACTTGAGAGCTGTCGTCGATCTCACCAGATGCGAGGGGTATGCGCAGTGCGCCTTTCTCGCGCCGACCGTGTTCAAGATGCACGGCGAGGAATCGCTGATGTACGACCTCAATCCGGACGACGCGGAGCGTGAACGGGTTCTGCGGGCTGCCGCCGCCTGCCCGGTTCAGGCCATCTTCGTCGAGGGGCTGAAGCTGCGGCACGGACCCACCAGGGCCCCGACGTCCAGGAGCGACCACCGGAACGGTCAGGCGTCGAGGCGCCCCGGTCGCATCGTCATCGTCGGTGCCTCATTGGCTGGACTGAGGGCCGCTGAGACACTGCGAAAGGAGGGCTTCACCGGCTCGCTGACCGTGATCGGGGAGGAGCCGACCGAGCCCTACGACCGGCCGCCACTGTCCAAGCAGGTTCTGAACGGATCGTTGCAGGCGGAGCGCACCGCTCTTCCTGGAAGCAGTGACCTCGATGCTGAGTGGCGGCTCGGCGAGCCTGCCACGGGGCTGGACCTGCGGCGCAAGCGGGTGCGCCTGGCCAGCGGTCAGGAGATCGAGTTCGACCGTTTGCTGATCGCCACCGGAACGCGGGCGCGGCCCTGGCCGAACGAGGCGGAAGCCGCGCTTGATGGGGTCTTCGTGCTGCGCACACGCGAAGACGCCATCCGGCTGCGGTTGCGCCTGGCTGCCAGGCCGCGCCGGGTGCTGGTCATCGGCGCCGGCTTCACTGGCTCCGAGGTCGCGTCCATCTGCCGTGAGCTTGACCTGCCGGTAACCGTCGCCGAGCAGGGGCCGGCTCCTCTCGTGGGCTCGCTCGGCGGTGTGATCGGCCGGATCGCAGCAGACATGCAGCGTGACCACGGCGTGGATCTGCGCTGCGGCGTCACAGTCACAGCCCTGGAGGGGGACGGAAACGGCCGCTTGCACCGCGCTCGCCTGTCCGACGGCGGTGCGATCGACGTCGACGTCGCGGTCGCTGCGCTGGGCGCCATCCGCAACGTGGAGTGGCTGCATGGCTCGGGGCTGGCCGCCGGTCCCTGGGGGGTAGGCTGCGACGCAGGTTGCCGCGTCCTGGACTTCAACGCCGTGGTCACCGACGACGTGTTCGTCGCTGGAGACGTCGCCCGCTTTCCCCACGCGGTCTACCAGTACCAGTTCCTGGCACTCGAGCACTGGGGCAACGCGGTCGCACAGGCGGAGGTCGCCGCCCACAACATGATGAGCGCTCAGAGCGACCGCTGGCCCCATCTTTCCCTGCCGATCTTCTGGTCGGCGCAGTTCGGCACGAACATCAAGTCCGTGGGTGTGCCGACCTTCGCCGACGAGGTCGTCGTCGCGCAGGGGTCTGTCGAGGACCGCCAGTTCGTCGCCGTATATGGCTACCAGGGCCGGATCACAGCTGCGGTCACTTTCAACCAGGCGAAGTGGTTGGAGTTCTACGAAGGGCTCATCAAGGCTGCTGCGGCGTTCCCACCCGACTTCACATCAATCGACAAGCCGGCAGCGATGCGGCCGGTGCCCGCAGAGGTCCCGGATCGAATCCGTCCCATGTCAGACGCCACCGTGGTCCTGACCGGCCACACGCCCAACGAGTGGCGAGCAGAGCTTGTCGCCGGGGGCCAGCCATGACGCCCGAAGGAAGAGAGACGCCGTCGTGAGACAGGTCACCACAATCTTTGAGCAGATCCTCGACTACTCGAGCCGCGCCAACCCCTATCCGCTCTACGCCGAGCTTCGGACGACGCCGGTGCGGCGCGAGGAGGACGGCACATACGTCGTCAGCACTCACAGGGAGATCGTTGCGCTGTTCCACGACCCGCGGATCAGCTCGGATCGGCGCAACCGCGCTGGACGCACATCTTCGGCGGCCGCCGACGATGTGCTGGGGGGCTTCATCGGCCTCGACCCACCCGACCACGACAGGCTGCGTCGTCAGTCGACGAGGCACTTCGGGCCGCCCCACAGTCCCACCCGCATCGATGGCCTGCGGCCGTGGCTGGCCGAGACCGTCACGAGCCTGATCGACGGCTTCGCGGACAGGAACCGGGTCGACATCGTGGACGACTTCGCCTACCCGTTCCCGGTGTCGGCGATCTGCAAGGTGCTCGGGGTGCCACGAGAGGATGAACCGCGCTTCCGGCCGTGGATGGAGGCGATCAACGAGACCATCGACCCGAGGGATCCGGATCTCACCCGAAATCCAGAGCAGCGGAGGAAGCGCGACCAGGCGACCAGCGAGCTACGGCAATACCTGGGCGAGCTCGTCGACACCCACAGCCGGGAGCCAGACGACGACCTGCTGTCCGGCCTGGTAAGCGACCCGGGCAGCCCGGGACCGCTGTCCCGAGAGGACGTCGTCGGGATCGCTCGGCTGCTGCTCTTCGCCGGCCACGAGACCACCGTCAACCTCATTACCAATGGGATGCTCACGCTCCTCCGGCACCCCGACCTGCTGGAGCGGCTGCGTCGTCAATCCGACCTGGTCATCCCGACTGTCGAGGAGCTCCTGCGCTACGAGCCACCGGTGCAACTGCTGCCCAACCGGACTGCGCTCGACGACATCGACATCGCGGGGACCACCATCGCGAAGGGGTCACCTGTCGTGCTCGTGCTGGCGTCCGGAAGCCGCGATCCTAACCGCTTCCGCGACCCCGACCGCTTCGATCCCGAACGCCGGGACAACCAGCACCTCGGCTTCGGGAGCGGAATCCACTATTGCTTCGGCGCCCCACTCGCGCGGGAGGAGACGCAGATTGCGCTGACCGAGCTCGCGCGACGGCTGGAGAACCCCCGGCTCGTCGCCGACCCCCCGCAGTACCGGCCCAACCCGGTCCTGCGAGGCCCCCGCCACCTCGTCGTCGAGTTCGACCGCCTCATGGCGTGACCAGCCAGACCCTCTGCTGTCCGTCATGGAGTGCGGCCCCGTCCTTGGCAGACGCGTTACGCACAAATGCGACCTTACGCTGGAGTCTCGGGTGAATCAATTGAAGGCCGTCCTCCACATCGGCGCGATTGTCGCCGTGATAGTGGGCGGTTCAGCCGCGACCGTCTACTACACGACTCAGCTACTGCAGCTTGCCGTGCCTGGCCGACACTGGGAGTGCCCGGTTGGCACGCAGACTTACTTACGAGCAACCGGCGGCGACCTCGGCTTCTACTGCTTTCGGCCGGAGGACGCCCAGCACCAATAAAACGGTGCTCGCGGCTGCGGCTTCATCAGCTAAGTGGACTGTAACGGTCGAAGCTGGAGCAGATCGCGGCAGGCGGCCAGAGGGCGCCGCTCAGGGCGCCGAGGCGACGGGAGATGGCATGTAGAGGGACCCCTCAGAGTGCGGCACGATGACCGCACAACCACCCATGAGGAGGTCCCCCAATGGCGATCGTATGCGGAATGGACGTGCACGGACGTCAGATCGCCTTCGACTGTCTGGACACCGAGAGCGGAGAGGTCTTCCGGGGCGTTATACGCCCCGCCACCCGAGAGCGCCTGCGCCGCTGGCTGCAGCGCTTCCACGGTCAGGAGGCTGCCTTCGCCCTGGAGGCGACCACCGGCTGGCGCTTTGTGGTCGAGGAGCTGCAGGCTGCCGGCCTGGAGGCCCACCTGGCCGAGCCGGCCCACACCCGGGCGCTGCGGGGTCCCAAAAGGCGAGCCAAGACCGACCGCGAGGATGCCCGCCACCTCCGCAAGCTGTTGCAGGACGGGCGCCTGCCGGAGTCCTGGATCCCACCCACACCAGGCATTGCCGTCCCCTCGGCTGTCCAGCTCGGGCGCCTCCCTCAGCGCCACGGCCCTGGGGACCCTGAACCGTTTGGGCAACATCGGCAAGTCCTCATCTCCGCCCTTCGCCGATATGGAAGGACCTTGTCAAGGGGTGGCTTCCGGGATGAAGGGGTTGGGGACGTCGCTCTGACCCGCTCGGAAACCTTCTGCATCGGGGAGGCGCTGGAGCGGTTGGCCCTCCTCGCACCTCCAACCGAGACGGCTGCCGGGGGCATCCTGAGCCCGCGTCCCCTCCGGCAGCGCCGGCTTTGCCAGCCTGGCAGAGGAGGCGGCGCAGATCGCGGCCGAGGCTCGGAGATTGACGACGATGAATCACTCAGATATGCGCGGGTCACCCGGCTGGGCGGAGCCGCATGGCAGTGATCCGTCACCGAGCGGTCTCTCTCAATGAACGCGAGTTGGCTATCGCAGGCGAAGGAGGAGGATTCTCGGTGCCT
>Ga0070699_100000458_pt1 | contig 39195 bp, 45 predicted proteins | sample KBSK1503metaG_FD_65473 | JGI IMG/M metagenome (GOLD analysis project Ga0070699, IMG submission 65473) | Corn, switchgrass and miscanthus rhizosphere microbial communities from Kellogg Biological Station, Michigan, USA - KBS K1-50-3 metaG | ecosystem: Host-associated > Plants > Roots >... | reverse complement strand
GGATTCCGTACTTCTCGGACAGCAACGCTGCCTGGGTTCCCTTCCCCGAGCCCGGGGGTCCGAGCAGCACGAGATCCAACGCCACGCCTCCATCATGCGCCCCGGCGCGGCTAGGGGATCAGCAGGGGAAGCCGATGGGCTCCGAGTAGGCGGTGGCGGCCTGCTCCTCCCGGATGTAGCCGACGTGCGCCATCTGGGCCAGGACGTTGAACTGGCGGGCCCGGGCGGCGCAGGGATTTCGATAGAGGTCGTACCACGACGGCGACTGCGGGAGGCCGGCCAGCATGGACGCGCGCGCCAGGTCGAGCGTCGCCGGCATCCGGTGGAAGTAAATCGCCGAGGCCTGCCCGATCCCGTACGCGCCGTGTCCGTAGTAGACGGCGTTGAGGTAGTTCTCCAGGATCGTGTGCTTGTCGAACTTTGCTTCCAGCTTCAGGGCGAGCACCAGGTTCTCCGGCTTGCGCCACCCGTCGTCGTCATTGTTCATGTAGAGCACTTTGATCAGCTGCTGCGACAGGGTGCTGCCGCCTTCCAGCGCCCGGTGGTGGTAGAGGTCGGTCAGGACGGCGCGGACCAGTCCCTGCGTGTCGATGCCGCGATGCTGATAGAAGCGCTCATCCTCGATCGCGATCAGGGCCTCGCTCAGGAGATCGGGGACGTCGTCGAGGGCCACTCGTGTCCCACCGTGTGCCGCGAGGATGGCATCGACCCGGTGGGGCATGTCGTCGACTGAGGGCGTGATGACGAAGCCGACGGCGACGGCAATCCCGAACAGGGCCGGCAGGCCCAGGGCGACGGCGACAACCACGGCGACCACCGACTGCCGTCGGGTGCGCCGGGGGGCCCGCATTGCGGGATGCATTGTATCGGCGCGCTGGTTGTGGACCGGCAGTCGGGACGGGTTCGCAACAGGTCGTCCACGAATTCGGGCCGAATTGCCCGGCATGCGCAGTAAAATGAGGTCGTGGCCGAGGCAACACCCCAGTTGAACGACCGGCGAGGCACCTGGAAGGTCAAAGCCGGGCTGGCCGAGATGCTCAAAGGCGGCGTCATCATGGACGTCGTCACCGCCGAGCAGGCGAAGATCGCCGAGGACGCCGGCGCGGTGGCCGTGATGGCGCTCGAGCGGGTCCCGGCCGACATCCGGCGCGAGGGCGGCGTGGCCCGCATGAGCGACCCCGGGTTGATCACCGCCATCATCGAGGCCGTCACCATCCCGGTGATGGCGAAGTGCCGGATCGGTCATTTCGTTGAGGCCCAGATCCTCGAGTCGCTGGGGGTCGACTACATCGACGAGAGCGAGGTCCTCACCCCCGCGGACGACGAGCACCACATCAACAAACATCCTTTCAAGGTTCCTTTCGTGTGCGGTTGCCGGGATCTCGGTGAGGCGCTGCGCCGAATCACCGAAGGTGCGGCGATGATCCGCACCAAGGGTGAGGCCGGCACCGGGAACGTGGTCGAAGCCGTGCGCCACATGCGTGCGGTCAGCGGTGCCATCCGCGCGATGCACGGGATGGGGCCCGAAGAGCTCGTTATCGAAGCCAAGCGCATCGGTGCGCCAACCGATCTGCTGGAAGAGACCGCCCGCCTGGGCAGGCTGCCGGTCGTCAACTTCGCCGCGGGTGGGATCGCGACCCCCGCCGACGCGGCGCTGATGATGCAGCTCGGGTGTGACGGGATCTTCGTCGGCTCGGGCATCTTCAAGGCCGAGAATCCTTCTGCCCGGGCCAAGGCGATCGTGGCGGCGACCACGTACTTCGACCGGCCGGACATCCTGGCCGACGCATCCAAGAGCCTGGGCAAAGCCATGCGCGGGCTGGAGATCGGGACGATTCCGCAGGAGGAGCTGCTCGCCGGCAGAGGCTGGTGAGTACGCGACGCCGCGTCGGCGTCCTCGCGCTGCAGGGGGATTTTCGGGAACACCTGGTGGCCCTGCGTGCCTGCGAGGTTGAGGGCATCCCAGTTCGGCTCGCGACCGATCTCGAGAACGTCGATGCGCTTATCCTGCCCGGTGGAGAAAGCACGACGATGGCCCGGTTGATGGAGCCCGCCCTGCGCGACTCGATCCAACGCCGGGTCGCCGCGGGGATGCCGGTGCTCGGCACCTGCGCCGGGATGATCCTGATGGCGCGTCATATCCAGGATGGTCGAGTCGACCAGGAACCGCTGGAGCTGATGGACATCGGAGTCAGGCGCAATGCCTACGGCCGCCAGATCGACAGCTTCGAGGCCGAGGTGGAATCGCCGGTCATCGGCGGCGTGGGCCCGGCAGTCTTCATCCGCGCTCCGCAACTGATCGAGCGCGGGGCCGGAGTCGAGGAGCTGGCCCGGCACAACGGCCAAGCGGTCGCCCTCAAGCAAGGCACCCGGTTGGCGCTTGCCTTCCATCCCGAGCTGACGCCGGACCGGCGCTGGCACCAGTACTTTCTGTCGCTCGAGGGGGAGGGGCGGTGACGCTCCAGGTTCGTCCCGCCCAGCTCAAAGACCTCGCTGCGATCGAGACCCTCTACCGTCAACAGGTGCGGGAGTCGGAGCACTCACCGCTCAAGCGCCAGTTCGCCTCGACCCGGCTGTGGTTCCTGCTCAACAGCGCCTTCGCCAGCATCATCCCCATCACGTCGTCGGCCGATCACGTCTACGTCATGGAAGACGCCAGGCGGCGCAGGATTCAAGGCTTTGTTCAGGCCGAAACGGCGGCGCTTGGACCTGGCGTGTGGCAAATCCTCAACCTCTGCCTCAGCCCCGATCTCGATCGGGTGGAGGACGGCACGGCACTGCTCGACCACCTCTTCAATGAGGGCTTGAATCGCGGCGTGACGAAGTTCATCGTCCGGGTGCCGGTCGACGATCCTGTCCTCGACCTGTTCCGCGCCCGCGGCTTCACGGCCTACGCTACCGAACACGCGCTGCTCACGGAGTCGGTGACCGCGCGCCCGGCCCCAGCCGTCCCGGGATGGCGGCCGATGCGGCGCGCCGACGAGCTCGGCCTCTACCTTCTTTATGTGGCGACCACGCCCAAGAGCGTGGCGTCGGTGGAGGCGTCGAATTTCGCCGAATGGCGTCGGAGCTTCCAGCCCGGGTACTGGAGCGCGCGGATCCCGCGGCGCGCGGGACAGCCGCGCTTTGTCATCGAGCGGATGCAGGTGGTGGGGTGGATGAGCCTGGTCCCAGGTGGAGGAGGCCGACCCCATTCGCTCGGGCTGATGGCCGCCGCCCAACCGGCGGAGCTGTGGCCCAGCCTGGTCCAGCGGTCTTTGTCATACGTCGCCCAGCACCAGCCCGGGCCCGTCTGGTGCAGCCTCCGGCACTACGATGAGGTCGGCATCCAGCTGCTCCAGCGCGAGGGTTTCGAGGTCATCGCTTCCCAGGCGTTGATGGTCCGGGAGCTTCCCTTGAAGGTTCGAGCGCGAATGAGGGTAAGAATCAAGGACCAGCGGCTGGTTCCGCAGTATGGCTAAAGCAACGCAAGAACTACGGCGATCGCACAACGGCCTGACGGATGCCGACCCGGCTGAGCTCGACCTGCTCTTCCAGGCGCTGCCCCCGCATATCAACCGGGCGGTCAAGCGCCTCGATCACCAGGGCCTGCTACTCGAGGTGGTGCTCGACCTGGGCCGGGAGCCCGAGGCCCGCTTTCCCGACCACGAGGTGATCCTGGACGAGACGCCGGTCACGTCGGAGGACCTCGAGTTCGTTTCCAGCCGGGTCGGGTCCTTCGGCGACGACAACCGTGCAGGCATCGAGCGTACGCTGCACCGCATTTCGGTGATCCGTAACCGCGCCGGCCAGGCCGTCGGGGTCACATGCCGTGTCGGTCGGGCCATCACCGGGACGATCGACATCATCAAGGACATGGTCATCGGCGGAAAAAGCATCCTGCTGCTGGGCCGGCCTGGCATTGGCAAGACGACGATGCTGCGCGAGTGTGCGCGCGTGCTGGCCGACGAGATGAAGAAGCGGGTGATCATCGTCGACACCTCGAACGAGATCGGTGGCGACGGCGACATTCCGCACCCCGGGATCGGTCGCTCGCGCCGGATGCAGGTACGCACACCCGCCCTGCAACACGCCGTGATGATCGAGGCGGTCGAGAACCATATGCCGCAAGTGATCGTCATCGACGAGATCGGCACCGAGCTGGAGGCGAGCGCCGCGCGCACCATCGCCGAGCGCGGCGTGCAGCTGGTGGCGACCGCGCACGGCAATTCGCTCGAGAACCTGCTCGTCAATCCGACGCTCAACGACTTGCTCGGCGGCATCCAGACCGTGACTCTCTCTGACGAAGAGGCCCGCCGCCGCGGCACGCAGAAGTCGGTGCTCGAGCGCAAGTCGCCGCCGACCTTCGACGTGCTGGTCGAGATCCACGACCGCGATCGGCTCGCCATTCACCAGCCGCTGGCCGAAGTCGTCGACGCGGCGCTGCGCGGCACGCTCAAGCCGCCACAGATGCGCATCCGGGGGGCCGACGGCGCCATCGTTGCCCGGATCGCGGAAACGGCCCCGATGCGAACGGCCGCCGTCCGCGAGCCGCTCGAGGCGCCGCGCTCGCGCGGCCTCCATGAAACGGTCTCGGTGTTCCCCTACGGAGTCAGTCGCAACTACCTGGAGCAAGCGATCACCGAGCTCAAGGTCCCCATCCGCGTCCAGAACCATATCGAGGAAGCCGACCTGATCGTCACCCTAAAGAACTACTACCGTCGCAAGGACTCGCCGCTCAAGGAGGCCGAGGCCGATGGCATCCCGATCCAGGTGCTGAAGAGCAACACGATCACGCAGATCAAGAACGCGCTGAGCCGGGTCTACCAGCTGGAGACGGCCGACCCGACCGAGTCGGCGCTGCAGGAAACGCTCGAGGGCATCAACCGGGCGAAGGCGACCAACTCGATGGTGGAGCTGTCGCCGCAGAACGCCTACGTCCGCCGGCTCCAGCATCAGTTGGTAGAGCGGCATGAGCTGACGGCGCGCAGCACCGGCAAAGAGCCGAATCGCCGCTTGCGCATCTACACCAGCGCCGACTGAACTTGAGTAGGTCAGGGGGTATGCGGGGGATTCCCCCGCATGTATAGTTCAGCGCGAAATGGAAACCGCGGGGAAGCGAGACGGGTTCTTCGCCAGCTTCGAGGGGCCCGAGGGAAGCGGGAAGTCGACCCAGATCCATCGCCTGGCGGCGGCTCTTGCCGAGCAGGGCCATGCCGTCTGGACCACCCGTGAACCGGGCGGCACGCGCGCCGGCGAGATGATCCGGCCCATCCTTCTGGGTCCGCAGGCGGGCCCGCTTTCGGCCTGGTCGGAGGCCTTGCTCTTTACCGCCGCCCGCGCCCAGCTGGTCGACGAGGTGATCCGGCCTCGCCTCCATCGCGGAGAGCTCGTGCTCTGCGACCGATACAGCGATTCAACGCTCGCCTACCAGGGGTATGGCCGCGGCCTCGATCTCGAGACCATGCGCAAGCTCCAGGCGGAGGCGACCGGCGGGGTGACGCCCGACGTGACGCTCTTGCTCGACCTGCCGGTCGAGGCCGGCCTGGCTCGCATTCCGCGCAGCGCCAAGGATCGGCTCGACCGGGAAACGATCGCCTTCCATCAACGGGTGTACGCGGGCTACCACGAGATGGCCGCACGGGAACCGCATCGCTGGCGGCAGGTCGACGCCTCGCGGGACCCCGACGAGGTGGCGGCAATCATCTTAGCGGTGACGCTCGAAGCGCTGCGCACGGCCGGCATCCACCCGGCGGAGCGGCGGTCGGCATGAAGCTGCTGATCGCGGTCGTCCACAGTGAAGATGCCTCGGCAACGATGGACGCGCTCAACGACCGCGGAATCTCGGTGACCCGGTTCGCCAGCTCGGGTGGCTTCCTGCAGCACAAGAATGTGACCCTCATGTCGGGCGTCGAAGACGATCGGATCGAGGAGGTCCTCGGCCTCATCAAGGAAAACTGCCGAACCCGTAGCGAGTTCATGAACCCGATGCCGCCGCTGGTCGAGCCCGGTGACTTCTTCGTCCCCTATCCGGTCGAGGTGCAGGTCGGCGGCGCGACCGTCTTCATCATGAACGTCGATCGCTTCGAAAAGCTCTGATTCCCGGACTCGGGACCGCCCTCAACACCGGCACGGTCCTCGTCGGCGCCACGCTCGGGCTCACGCTGGGCCGCATCATTCCAGAAAGCCTGCACCGGACCATCAGAATCGCGATCGGCCTGTTCGTCGCGGTCATCGGGATGCAGATGGCGCTCAAGACGCACAACCCGCTGGTCCTGCTCGTGAGTGTGCTGATCGGCGTCGTCATTGGTGAGCTCCTCAAGCTCGATGCCGGCGTCCAGGCGATCGGCTCCTGGGCCGAACACCGCTTGAGCCGTGGCGGCGAGCCCGGGCGGGTCAGCCTGGCTTTCATTACCACCAGCCTGATCTTCTGCGTCGGGCCGTTGACCGTGCTCGGCTCCTTTCTCGACGGCACGCGCGGCGATATCACGCTGCTGGCTATCAAGTCGACGCTCGATGGCGTCACCTCGATCGTCTTCGCCGCCACCCTCGGGTGGGGCGTGCTGCTCTCGGCCGTCAGCGTCCTTCTGGTGCAGGGCAGCCTGACGCTGATCGCCTTCCTCATCCACGCCGGACTCACAGATCTGGAGACCGCCGAACTGACGGCGGCCGGCGGCATCGCCGTGCTCGGCATTTCCCTCGGCCTGCTGGAGCTGAAGTCGATCAAGGTCGCCAACTTCCTGCCGGCGCTGGTTGTGGCCCCGCTGCTTGCCGGCATCCTGCACGCCTTCGGCTTGCTGTGATGGCTAGACTTAGCCAAGTCCATGGCGAGGTCTCAGGCTCAGCGCAGGGTCGACTGGTTCGCCGCGGGGCTGGGCCTGGTGCTCGCGGTCGTCATGCAGCTGGTCGGTGGCACCCTGCTCTTCGGAAGCCATCGCGGTCAGCCAGTCTCGCAGGGACTGCTCACGTTCGCCGCGCTGCTGGCGGGGGGAACGCTCGCCGGCTTCATCGGTCCGGCCGCCGGGGCGGTCTGGAACGGTGTCATCGTTGCCGTCGGTTTCATCATCGTCGAGGAGCTGGCAGGGGCTGTGGGCCCCATCGGTCCGATTGGATCGGCCGGGCTGGATACCCTGGGGCTCGTTATCGATGACGTGTTGGTCTTGAGCGGGGGGACGATCGGCGGCGTGGTGGCGAGCGTCGCCCGGCGCCAGCGCAGCGGGTCGGGTAACGATTCGCCGACTCGTCGCGTTCGATAAGCACATCAGGTCAACCCGCACGGGAACCGGATCACTGAAAAGGAAGTAGGAAAGGATGCAGATGGACAATGGATCGGTCGAAGCCCTCGGCGCCCGGATCGTCGAGAACGTCAGTCGGGTGCTCGTCGGCAAGAGCGCGGAGATCGAGCTGTGTGCAATCGCGCTGCTGAGCCGCGGCCACATCCTGATCGAAGACGTGCCCGGCGTCGGCAAGACGATGCTGGCCAAGTCACTCGCGCGCTCCCTTGGCTGCTCCTTCGAGCGCCTGCAGTTCACGCCCGACCTGCTTCCGTCCGACGTCACCGGGGTCAACATCTATAGTCCCTCGACGCAGCAGTTCGAATTCCGCCAGGGGCCGATCTTTACCCAGGTTCTGCTTGCCGACGAGATCAACCGGGCGACGCCCAAGACGCAATCGGCGCTGCTGGAGGCGATGGAGGAGAAGCAGGTGACGGTCGACGGCACCACCTATCCGTTGCCGCTGCCCTTCATGGTGCTGGCGACGCAGAACCCGGTGGAGTTCGCCGGGACTTTCCCACTTCCGGAGGCGCAGGTCGACCGCTTCTTGATGCGCGTCAACCTCGGTTACCTCGACGTGGCGCACGAGGTGCAGGTCCTGGACCGCTTCCAGCGGGGGTCGCCGATCGAGCAGCTGGAGTCGGTGGCCTCGGCGGATGAGGTGCTCGCGGGCCAGAATGCGGTCCAGGAGATCTATGTCGACGAGCAGTTGAAGGAATACATCGCCCGCGTCACCCATCGCACGCGGTCGCACGCCGACATCGGCCTGGGCGCCAGCTCGCGCGGGTCGCTCGGCCTCTTCCGCGGGGCGCAGGCGCGAGCAGCACTCGAGGGTCGTGATTTCGTGACCCCGGATGACGTGAAGGCGCTGGCGCAGGCGGTGCTGGCCCATCGCCTCATCCTCAAAGCCAACGCCGAGTTGCGTGGCCTTACGCCGGCGAAGGTCCTGGCCCAGATATTGGAAACGGAGCCGGTACCGCCCCCCAGCGTGGTCTCGCGCTTCGGTCGTCGGGTGGCGAGCTAGGCGGGGCATCCGCATGCGGCTGCCGCGTCTTCCCCTGGTTACGGCGCTGGCGCTCCTCTTCTTCTTCGCGTACATCACGGGGATCCGGCTTGCATACAGCCTGCTCTACGCGCTCATCCTCCTGTTTCTCGTTAGCTACCTCTGGAGCCGGCTGGCCGCCGACAACCTGGTAGTGGAACGGACGAGCCCCGAGGGGCAGTACCAGGTGAGTGATCGCTTCGAGGAGCACTTCACGATCGAGAACCGCTCCTGGATCCCGGTGCCGCTCATCGAGCTGACGGATTTCTCGAACCTGCCGGGGTACAACCCCGGGCGGGTCTTTAGCCTCAAGGGCAGGCGCACCCGCCGGTGGACCACGCGGGGGCAGTTCAAGCAACGCGGCCTTTTTACCTTCGGTCCGATCGAGCTGCGCTACGGCGATCCCTTCGGGCTCTTCGCGCGGACGCTGCGCATCGCGGGCAGTCGCTCGGTTGTGGTCTATCCCGTGGTGCGACCAGTCGGCGCGCTCGATGCGCTGGCCCCCAGCACCGCCGGCAACGAGCAATTGCGGGGTCGCGTCCTCGACATCCCGCCGAACGCCACCACGATTCGCGAGTACGTCCCGACTGATAGCGTCAAGCGCATCCACTGGGCGTCGTCGGCGCGACTGGGACGGTTGATGAGCCGCAGTTTTGAGACGCGCGAAGGCGGCGACGCCTGGATTGTTCTCGATCTCCAGGCCTCGGTCCACGTTGGGGAGGCGCCGGAGTCCACGCTCGAGTATGCGATGAGCCTGGCGGCGTCGATCGCGGACGCCGGGCTGCGGCGCGGCGGCGCCATCGGGCTGGTGAGCAACGATAGCCGTCTGAGCATGATCGAGGCCGCGCGCGGCGACCAGCAGCGCAACAAGCTCTTCGAGTATTTCACCCTGGCCCAGGCAGACGGCGCGGTGCCCCTGGCCACCCTGCTGACCTCGCAGCGGCATCAATGGCGGCACCGCGGTGGGCTGATCGTGATCACCCCCTCGTCGGACGAGCGCTGGCCGTCGGCGCTGCTCGACCTGGGCATCCGTGGCCATCGCAGCCTGATCGTCTACCTCGATCCGCGCGGGTTCGGCGGCGCGCAGCCGACGCTGGCGAGCGCCGGCCGCTGGCGCCAGGCGTTGAACTGGTGGATCGTTCGCGGGGCCGATGACCTCGACAGCACTGGGGAGCGACCGCTTGCCGCAAGTTAATCCCGCAACCATCGCCTTGCTCGTGGTCGTGATCCTCGGCGCCGCGTGGGCGGCGGGCCTGCTGCGGGCGGACTATCAAGAGGGCCGCGCGACCCTGCGAGTCACCCGGGCCGCCCGGGTGGTGGTCACGCTCAACGTCCGCGACACATGGCTGCTGCTGGCGCTCTCGCTGCTGATGGGCTGGGCGGTCGCGGCCGCGGTCGAGCGGTCGGCGTGGGTACCGGGCTTCGATAGCAGTGGCCGCCTGGTTCCGGCGCTGGCGCTGACGAGCGTCCTCGGGTGGCTCTTCGCCTGCGCTGGCGTTCGTCGCTACGCCTACGCCATTGCCTCGCTGCTGGCGGCGCTGGTGTCGCTGGCGTTGTTCACTCCCTCGCCGCTGACCTCTGCCGGACTATCCGTCCCGGCCTTGCTCAAGTGGTCGGCGGACCTCCCAGCCCAAACCAACCTTCTATTGTTGATGGGCCTGATCTTGATGTTCGCCCTTGCCGGGGTGTGGACCAGCTGGTGGATCTTCCGCCGCCACAACGGGCTGGTCGCTCTTCTCCCGACCGGCACCATCCTGGCGGTCGAGATCATCAACGACACCAGCGCCGGTCTGGGTTTCTTTGTCCTGGTCTGGCTGGCCGCCGCGGCCTCGGTCCTTCTTCGTCTCAATTTCGTGGCCCTAAAAGAAAACTGGCGCTCGCGACGGCTGCCACACGCCGCGGACACCGGTTGGACCTTCGGCGAGGTCGGGGTGGAGGCGACGGTGGGCATCCTGGCGATCGCCTTCCTCATCCTGCCGCCGCTCAGCAGCTCCGATATCAGTGGAACGTTTATCCCTGGCGTGGTGAACGCGGACCTGGCTCACCCGTTCGGAATCGGAAGCGGCTCAGGTCATGGAGCCGGCATCGGATCGATCGGTTATAGCGAAACGGTTCGCCCCGGCACCCAGCTGAAGGCGAAGCCGCAGACCGTGATGCGGGTCAGCGGCGGCAGCTCGGCCTACTATCCGTACTGGCGCGGCATCGCGCTAACGGGATGGGATGGGATCCAGTGGTACTCGCTCGCCAGCAGCCCGGAGGTTCCCGTGCGACAGCAACCGCTGGTTGCCGCTGGGGCCCCGATCCCGCGGGATGATCTCCCGTCGGACAGCCAGCGCATCCTGATCCAGCGCGACACGTTTCAGGTGCTCGTCGCCGATCAAACACTCGCCACCGTTTTCACCGCCGGCGAGATCGTCTCCGTCAATCAACCCAGCAAAGTGCGCGGCATCATGACATCGGAACCGGCACCGCCGGGCACCGTCCCCACGCTGGTCAATGTCACTGGCGATCAGCTCACCCCGAGCACGTTCGATACCATCGACCAGATCCACCTCACCAACCCGGTGCGGGCGCCGTACGGCTTCAGCGTCACCGAGGCGATCCCGAACGCGGCCGTGGACGAACTGAAGAGCGCGGGCACCGACTATCCGGCCTGGACGGCGCCCTACATCAGCTTGTATGCCGGCGGCGTGAGCGCCAAAGGATACTCGACAGCTCGCGATACGGAGATCGCCGCCCTGGCCCAAACGATCGTGCACGACGCCAACGCGACCACGCCCTACGACCAGGCCAAGGCGATCGAGTCCTGGTTCCAGGACAAGCAGAAGGGCCATTTTTCCTATACCTTGCTCACGCCGCAGGCGCCGGCCGGAGTGCGGCCGCTCGACTACTTCCTCTTCACCAGCAAGAAGGGCTTCTGCCAGGACTTCTCGACCGCCATGAACGTCATGCTGCGCACCCTCAACATTCCCAGCCGGCAGATGAGCGGCTTCGGGCAGGGGATCCTCGATGACAAGACCCACCAGTACCTCGTCAATTCGGTCGACGCCCACAGCTGGGTCGAAGTCTTCTTCCCGGGTTACGGGTGGATTCCGTTCGAGCCCACCCCGGACAACGTCAACGCGCCGATCAACCGGCCGGCGACCCGCGCCTTGCTCAATCTCCCGCCTCCCGCCTCGACCGAGCCCACGGCCCGCCCGCGCCCGCTCCCGAAGGAACCGGTGGTGGATACCGGTGGATCGACATCGAACGGCGCCTTCGCCGATCTCTGGCGCCAGGTACTGGTGGCCGGCGCTGTGGTGCTGGTCCTCCTGATCATCGGCAGCCTCCTGGTGGCGCGCTGGCTGCTGGCGGTCAAAGACGTGCCTCGCATCTGGCGTCGCCTGCACTTCCTCGGCGACCGTCTCAGAGTCCCGCGACACCGGGGCGATACCCCACAGGAATTCGGTGACCGGCTGGCGACCATCGTCCCACCGCTCGACGAGGAGGTGCGTCGGCTGGCGAACCTCTACACTCGCGCCAGCTTTCGCCGCGGCGGTTTGTCTGCGGATGAGCTCGCTGAGGCGCGCCGCGCCTGGCACCGGATCCGCGGCAGCTACACGGGCCTGGTGGTCGGCGCCTGGCGGGACGCGCTGCGTCGTGGCCGGGTGGTCAGCGAAGAGGAAGGCGCAACGTCAGAAAATCCCGAGCCATCACGGCGCCGTTGAGCGACACCTCGGTGCTGAGGTGGGTGATGATGAAGCGCGTCGAGGGGTGGCGCTCCATCAGCTCCTCGACATCCTTGCGCCCCAGGTGCAGCTCGCCACCGTGCTCTTCGGGATAGGTCATCTCGGCGATCACGTGATCGGAGGCCGCGACCAGCGCGTCGAGCTCGGCTGACATTTCCGCGTCCCCGCTATAGCCCAGGCGCACGCCGTCGCGCTCGATCGTGAACCCCAGGCAGTTGAGCTCGTCGACGTGCTGCATGCGAAACGCACGCGCGCGGCTGCCGTCAACTTCGAAGATATCGCCGCCTCGGAGCTCGTAGACGGTCAGCCGAAGCCGCTCCCAGCTGAGACGCCGCATCTTCTCACCCCAGGCAAAGTCGAGCAGCTGTTCGACGTAGGCGGTGGTCCCGACCGGACCGAAGATGGTCAGCGGTGCCGCTGGCTCGTGCAGCAGCACGCGTCCCAGGATCAGCCAGGCGAGTCCGAAGGTGTGGTCGGCGTGAAAGTGGCTGAGGACCACCGCCTTCGGCTCATCGAGCGACACGCCAGCCTTTGGTAGGTGGACCGTTAGCGGGGCGCCGGCATCGAGCAAAATGGTCCGGTCGATCAGGATGCTGGCGTTGTACGCGTGGGGGGAGAAGGCCGAACCAGTCCCAAGGAAGGTGACCTCCACTGACGTGACGGTAACAAATGTCACGCGGGAAATCCCGCGACCCTGACAATTCGAGTCATGCGGGAAATCCCGCGACCCTGACACGTCGAGTAAATTGCTGGAATGAGTGCCGTCGAGAAAGTGCGACTCACAAGTTGGTCGCACGGAGCGGGTTGAGCCTGCAAGATCGGTCCTGAGGACCTGGCTCAGGTCTTGAGCCACTTGCCAAAACGGCTCGACAATCCCGACGTCCTGGTCGGGCAGGAGACTGGCGATGACGCCGCCGTCTACCGGCTCCGGCCGGACCTTGCCCTGGTGGTTACCACCGACTTCTTCACGCCCATCGTCGACGACGCCTACACCTTCGGGGCGATCGCCGCGGCCAACGCCCTGAGCGACATCTACGCGATGGGTGCGCAACCGCTGCTGGCGATCAACCTGGTCGCTTTTCCCATCAAGGAGCTGGGTCCGGCTCTGCTCGCCGACATCCTGCGTGGCGGCCTGGACAAGGTCCGCGAGGCGGGCATCGACATCCTGGGCGGCCACAGCATCGACGACCACGAGCCGAAGTACGGGCTCGCCGTCACCGGCACCGTTCATCCCGACCGGGTGCTCCGCAACCGGGGCGGCCGGCCGGGTGACCGGCTGGTGTTAACCAAGCCGCTGGGCACCGGGGTGATCGCCACCGCGATCAAGCATCAAGTGGCGCCGCCGGAATCGGCGGCAGCCGCCACCGAGAGCATGCTCCGGCTCAACCGCGACGCCGCCGACGCCATGGCGACGGTCGAGGTCCATGCCGCCACCGACGTCACCGGCTTCGGCCTGCTGGGACATCTCCATTCGATGGCCCGGGCGTCGGGCCTGGCGGCCCGGGTTGAGGCGCGGTCGGTCCCGCTCCTTCCGGGGGCGCAGATGCTGGCGGAGGCCGGCGAAGTCCCCGGTGGCACCCGATCGAACGAGCGGTTTCTGGCGTCGCGGGTGCGTTGGCCGGCCGGGCTGTCGGCTGCCCGCCAGACGCTACTCTGCGACGCCCAGACATCCGGCGGGCTGCTGTTGGCTGTGTCCGAGAGTCAGGTTGACCGCCTGCTCCGTGGACTTACGGGGAAAAACGTGCACGGCGCCGTGATCGGCCAGTTGATCGAGGGAGAGGCCGGCTCGATCCTGGTCGTCTGAGCCGGTCCGGCCGGTGACAATTCGGCAACGAGCCGCAGCGGCCGTGCAACGGCACGATCAGGACAACATACGTCCAGGGCCCCGTGGCACGTATTAGAAGCTGAATATGTCCGCGCCTGTCTTTGCGAGACCCCATAATGTCACCCTGTGCAGCCACTCGGTAAGGCGGCGTCCGACGACGATCGCCCTCTCATCGAGCGGGTTCGCCGGGGCGACCAGGACGCGGCACGAATCCTCTACGAGCGCTACTTCGACCGCATCTACAACTATGTCTACGCCCGCCTCGGAAGGGCGGAGGATGCGGAGGACCTGGCCATCGATACCATGACCCGCAGCCTCACCCGTCTGGACCTCTTCCGGGACCAGGGCGTTGCCTTCTCCTCCTGGGTCTACCGGATCGCGCACAACGCGACCATCGACCATTACCGCCGGCAGGGCAAGGCGATCCTGGTTCCCCTGGAGTCCGCGACCATACCGGTGTCGGCAGATCCGTCCGAGCTCGCCGTCGATCAGCTCTCCAACGACGACCTGCGTGAGGCATTGCGCGCCCTGACCGACGAGCAGCAGCAGGTCCTCATCCTCCGGTTCTTCCAGGACCTGACGGCGGCGCAGGCCGCCCGCATCATGGGCAAGTCGGTGGGCGCCGTGCAAGCGCTGCAACACCGCGCCCTGGGCTCGCTCGAGCGCGTCCTGCACGGGAGGACGAACAATTGACGCCTGAAGTTCAGCGCCTGGAGCGGCTCGCGGAGCGGTTGCGCTCCGTTGACCCGGTCATGCCGTCGCCGGGAGCCAAGATTCGCGGTTGGAATCTGGTGCTCGCCGCGGTCGAGCAGTCAGCGAGTGGCCGGTCGCGTTCGCATCCGGTTCGCCGCCTGGTGCTTGCGGCCGTGGCCGCCGCCGTGCTGCTGGTGGGTGGGGCCGTCGCAGCATCCGCCGACAGTCTCCCGGATTCGGCGCTTTACCCGCTGAAGGCCGTGGTGGAGAACGTGCGCGGGGCGCTCGCGTTCAGCCCGTCCGATAAGTTTGCCTACCATCTCGACCTCGCTCAGACCCGCCTGACCGAGGCGGAGGCCATGATCGCCCGTCACCGCGTCGACCTCGCCGCCCAGGCGCTGAGCGGCCTGAATGACCAGCTCAACCAGGCCGCGCTCGTCGTCCAGGCAGAGCGGCTCAGCGATCCCGCGCTGGCGGCTAGCTTGGAGAATCGCCTGGTCCAGGCGATTGCCATACACGACCAGCAGCTGGCCGGACTACAGGGCCAGGTCACGAACCCGGCAGCAATCGCTGCGATCACCCAGGCCCGCGACCGTGCCGCGCAGGCCCTGCAGACCGCCGCCAAGCCAACCTCATCGGACGGTGGCAAACCGAGCACCACCTCGAGCGACAAGGGTCCCGGGAACGGCGCGAGCGCCACGCCCCACCTGACCCCCAAGCACTAGCCCCAACCGCCTCGACGCGCCCCCGGTAGCATGGCCGGGATGCCACGCCCCCGAGCGCTCCCGATCGTCGCGACCATCGCGCTTCTGGTGCTCGTCCTCGACCAGGCCAGCAAGGCCTGGGCCCGCTCAGAGTTGACGCCGGGCCATGAAGTTACGGTCATCCCCGGCTGGCTTTGGGTCCGGCTCGCCAGCAATACCGGCGCCACGTTAGGGCTGGGCACCGGTAACAACGAGCTGTTCGCCGTGCTGGCGCTGATCATCGTCGTGGCGATCGGGGTTCTCGCGGTGCGAGGGAAGGTCGGCGGCGTCCTCGGTATCGTGGCCCTTGGTGCGGTGGCTGGGGGGGCCGTCGGCAACCTCGTCGACCGTGTCCGGCTGGGCTACGTGACCGACTTCATCGAGGTTCACTGGTGGCCCACCGACTTCAACCTCGCCGACGCCGCCATCCGCCTCGGGGTCGTGCTCTTTCTGCTCGCGCTGCTGCGGGACTGGACCCGCCGGCCTCGCCGCGGTAGTGTGGACGCAGGGAGGGAGGGCTGATCACACCGACGACCCACGTCCGCGAGATGGCCGCCAACCTGCTCCTCGGGCGCGCGCTCCAGGCGCTCGACGCAGCCGGCGGCCTGGTCGTGTTCTGGGATGCCGAGGGCCGCTGGCAGAAGGACGCGTTCACGTTGCCCGGGAAACCAGACCGGCTCGAGGAGCTGGCGCCGGTGCTCGAAGCCTTGCTCGAGTGGACCCTGTACACCGAGAAACCGGCCGCCATTGGTGACCTTCGACGCAGTCGATGGGCCCGCCATTTGCTCCACGGCGCGGAGCCGCCGGTCGGTGCTGTGGCGGCCACGCCGATGGCCCAGTGGGGCACCATCTGGGGGGCGGTCGCCGTCTATCGCGCGGAGCCCGGGGTCGGGTCGATGAACCTGCTGGGCGCGCTTGCCGAGCTGGCGACCGAGCCCCTGAGCTCGATCGCATCCGGCCGCCCAGAAGGCATCGGATAACGCGGCTCGCCTCCCGGGCGTCCGTATCATGAGCCCGAATGCGCGCTGAACAATCGATGAGACGCGTGGCGGCGCTGCGCCCGCGACTGCTGGATCTCGAGGTCGATGCACTGGTCGTGACCTCGCCGGAGAACATCCGGTATCTTTCTGGCTTCACCGGTAGCCTCGGTTACTTGATTATCGCCAAGGGTGCCGCCGAAATCCTGGGGGACAGCCGCTACTGGCTTCAGATGGAAGCGGAGGCACCGGCCTTCCGGCTGATGCCATCGGGACCGTCGCACGGCCTCTGGGCGCTGATCGCGCAGCGGCTCAAGGCGCTGGGGTTGCGGCGCGTCGGTTTCGAGTCCCAGCATCTGAACTTCGATCAGCACCAGCGACTCTCCGGCGCGCTCTCGCCCGAGCAGACCTTGGTGGCGACGGCAGGTCTGGTCGAGGACCTCCGAATCGTCAAGGAAGCCGAGGAGGTCGAGCTGTTGCGTGCGGTGGCCTCGATCGGGGGCCGGGCGTTCGATCGCGTCCGCGCAGCCATCCAGCCGGGGCTGCGCGAACGGGATGTGGCCTTTCTGCTTGAGCAGACCTTCCGCGAGCTCGGGGCCGATGGTCCGGCCTTCGAAACGATCGTCGCTGCCGGCGAACGCGGCGCCCTCGTGCACGGCCGTGCCTCCGACCGAGTGCTTTCGCGAGGGGATATGGTGGTGATCGACTTCGGTGCGGCCGCGGCCGGCTACCACAGCGACACCACCCGAACCATCGTGGTCGGTGAGCCGACTCCCGAACAAGCCCGCCTGATCGAGGCGGTGCGTCAGGCGCAACTCGCCTCGATGGCGCTGATGAAACCGGGAGTGACCGCGGACGAAGTCGACCGGCGGGCTCGCGAGGTGCTCGCCGGCGAGCCACACGCCTTCGGTCACGGGCTCGGCCACGGGATCGGACTGCAGGTACATGAGCGGCCCTACCTGGCGCCCAGCGACCACACCGCGCTGCGGCCCGGCATGGTGATCACCAACGAGCCAGGCATCTACATCCCAGGCTGGGGCGGCGCTCGGCTCGAGGAGATGGTGCTCATCACCGAGGCCGGCGCGGAGGTGCTGACCTCGGCCTCTTACGAGATCGGCATCGGATGACGCCCGCCGAGGCGCTGCGCGAGAAACTCGAGGTCTCCGTCTTTCCCGACGATCTCTTCGGCGAAAACTGCTACCTGATCAGGCGGCGCGACACGATGGCTACCCTCGTGGTCGATCCTGGCCTCCAGCTGGAGTGGGTACGGCAGCGCATCGATTCGGAAGGGCTGACCCTCGAGCAAATCCTGGTGACCCACGGCCACATCGATCACGTTGCCGGCGTCCCTGCGCTGCACGCGCAGACTGGTGCCCCGATCGCGATGCATTCGGACGACCTCGCCATTCTCGACTGGGAGACGATCGCCCAGTACCCATTCGTCCCACCTAGCTTTACCTCGTTCTCGATTGATACCGCACTCACTCACGGGATGACGCTGGCCTTTCAGGATCTCAGCCTGCGCATTCTCCATACGCCCGGGCACACGCAGGGATCCGTCTGCTTTCTCTTCGGCCTCGACTGCTTCGCCGGTGACACGCTGTTCCAGCGCGGAATCGGCCGGACCGATCTGCCCGGCGGCGATATGCAGAAGATCGTCTTTTCGATCCGCCACGTGCTCTATGCCTTGCCACCGAAGACCGTGGTGCATCCGGGCCACGGGCCGGCGACCACGATCGAGGAGGAGAAGCTGCTCAACCCGTTCGTTCCGGGCGCTTGAGGTGCGGATCGCCTCCCTCTTACCCAGCGCGACCGAGATCGTCTGTGCGCTTGGACTCGAGGGGAGCCTGGTGGCTGTCACCCACGAGTGCGATTACCCGGAGTCGGTCAAAACCAAGCCGGTCGTGACCCGCAGTGTTCTTGACGGGACCGGTGGCAGCGCCGAGATCGACCGGCATATCCGCGAGCTGGTTCACCAGGGAAGCAGCATCTACACGCTCGATGCCGACCGGCTGGCGACCCTGCAGCCCGACATCATCCTGACCCAGGAGCTGTGCGAGGTGTGCGCCGTGTCGTATCCGGTCGTGGAACGGGCGGCGCGGCGCAGCCGGACACCGATGCAACTGGTCTCGCTCGAGCCCCAGCAGCTCGCCGACGTCTTCGAGCACATCCGCCTGGTGGGTCGCCTCGCGGACCGCAACGCGGAGGCCGAGCGCGTAGTGGCTGGTCTCGACGACCGGATTCGCCAGGTGCACCAGCGGGTCGGCAACGAACCGGTCCGGCCGGTGGTGATCCTGGAATGGATCGATCCGCCGTTCAATGCCGGCCACTGGACGCCCGGGCTGGTCCAGATCGCGGGCGGCCGCGACCTGCTGGGCATCCCTGGTGGGCCGGCGCACCCCGTCGAATGGAAGGCCATCGTCGACGCCCGCCCTGCAGTGCTCGTCATCTCCGCCTGCGGACTCTCGCTCGAGCGCAGTTTGGCCGAGGCCGACACAGTGCTCAGCCGATTCGGCGCACTCGCCGGTGAAACCTGGGTCGTCGACGGCAACGCCTTCTTCAGCCGGCCGGGTCCGCGGCTGGTGGACAGCGTCGAGATCCTCGCCGGCATCCTCCACCCGGCGGTGGTGGGCCCACCACCGCCGACCGCGGCGCGACGCCTTCGCTAGCCGCCGAACATAAAGCGGAAGAAGATCGCCGCCAGCAGGATCAGGAGCACGCCGCCGCCCAGCAGCAGGCCGAGCGCCGCTACGGTGAATCCGATGGCCCGGCCGAACGCCAGCCGCAGCTCATCCTCTGACGAGAGTGGCTCTCTGGTTTCGCTCATCGCGGCCTCAGCTCGCGGCCGGCTGGCTCTTCAGTCGCCGGCTTGAACGGGCCGTGGGGCGGGCCCAGGTCGTCAAGCGTCCAGCGATCGACCGTGGCGAGGGCCACGTCGAGCTGCTGGGCCAACACCGCCGGCGCGGCTCGCCGGTCGTAGACCGCGACCTTTTCTGAACGCAAGCGCCGCGTCTGTCTCGCCGGGTCGTCCAGCCACCAGACGGCACTGACGTCGAGCACGTGGCCGGTCCGCTCGCGGTAGCTGATGGCAATCACAGCCGTGCCGCCAAGCCGCCGGGTAAACCGCAGTTCCCAGGCCGGCTTGCCCCGGCGGTAACGCTCGATCAGCAGGCCCCGTTCCTGGGCAAACGCCTCGACGGCCGGCGCGACGGCGCGAAAGGCGTCGACGATTTCTGCTGGAATTGGAGCAAGACGTGTCGATGGCGTCACCGAGCCATTGTAGATTTGGCGTGTGGGCGCCCATCCGCCGGATCCAGCCGAGAAGATCCTCAGGTCGGCCCGGACGATTGCCATTATCGGCTTGAGCGCGAACCCGCGCCGGCCCAGTCATGGCGTGGCGCGCTACCTGCAGCATGCCGGCTACCGGATCATCCCGGTCAATCCCAACGTCGCGGAGGTTCTCGGCGAGCGAGCCTACGCCACCCTATCGGAGTTGCCGGGACCGGTCGATGTCGTCGAGGTCTTCCGCCGATCCGAGTTTGCCGGCGCGATCGTCGACGAGGCGATCGCGATCAAGGCGGCCGCCGTCTGGCTTCAGGACGGCGTCGTCGATGAAGCCGCGGCCGAGCGGGCGCGGGCAGCCGGGCTCGATGTCGTCATGGATGACTGCATGATGCGCCGCCACGCCGCAATGGGCTGAGTCCCCTCCGGCATGTCCATCCCCGCTTGCCGGGCCCGTCGGCCCACGCGAGCGGCGCTTCAGTGCCATGCGAGCGTTTGAGACGTTGAGGGTGGGGGTTGCTAGGCCGACCGCTCGCGCAGACGGTGCTCGGCGATCTCTTCGGCGGCGCGGCGATTCGAGACCCGTTCGCGCCGCGCCCGGCCGAGCAGCTCGCGCGTGATGGTTCGGAGCTGCCGGCTGGTCACACCGAAGATGGAATCGAGTGTTGGCTCGAGCCGTCTCTCCAGGAGGCCGCAGAACAGAAAGGCGGCGGCCGCGTTGGCGACGAAGTCCGGCAGGATGGTGGTGCCGCGCTGCTCCAGTTCCAGCTCCGCGTCCCGCGTCACCGGGTTGTTCGCCGCTTCAACCAGCAGGCGGGACCGGATGCTTCCCTGGTTGTCCGACCGGATGGCATTGCCGATGGCGGCGGGGATCAAGATGTCCACCGGCTGCTCGAGCCAAGCCGGCTCCGGCGCGCGCCTGGCGCTCGCGGGCAGGCGGGTCCGATCGATACGGCCGAAGCGATCGCGGATGGAGAGCAGATGCCGGATATCCAGCCCCTTCTCGTCGATGATCGCGCCCTCGATGTCCGCCACCGCGACCAGGCGAACCCCCTCCCGATCGAGGTAGCGCGCCGCCGCTCCGCCGACATTCCCGAATCCCTGCAACGCGACCGTCGCGCCGCGAAGGGGCAGGCCGAGAACGCCGGCGGCCTCGACCGTGCATTCGGCCACGCCGTAGCCGGCGATCAGCTCGGTGATCGGAACGCCCTCGCTGGCCAGCGCCAGTGCCTGCCGCACGCGGGCGAGACCGGCACTACCCTCACTCTTGAATCCGGCCTGCAGCGGATGGGTCAAGCCGACCAGCTGGCAAGCGGCGATGATGTCATCCTCGCGGGTGCCGAGATCGGCCCCAGTCGCGTAGCGCTCGGCGATGTAGGGGCGGATGGCCTCGATGAATCCACGCAACACGGTGGGCGCCTGTGGCGAGGCCGGGTCGAAGTCGATCCCTGATTTCGCGCCGCCATACGGGATGTCGAGAACGGCCATCTTGTGTGACATGGTGCGGGCCAGGTCGCTAACCTCGTCGACTGTCACTCCTGGCCGCATGCGAATGCCGCCCGAGCACATGTCACCAACCAGCCGGTCGATGACGAACCAGCCGCGGGCGCCCGTTTCCGGGTCGTGCCAGACGCTGACGAGGTAGGGAACGCTCCGTGTCGAGGTCAAAAGACGCGGCCTCCCAACGGCACGTCGACGCTTGGCTCGAGCAGCACGACGGCGCCGTCAGGATCGGGTACGCCCAGGACCAGTACTTCCGAGCGCACCGGCCCGATTTGTCGGGGTGGAAAATTGAGCACTGCGATCACGAGCTTGCCGCGAAGCTCTTCGGGCTGGTAGTGCACCGTGAGCTGAGCGCTCGAGCGGCGGACGCCCAGCGGTCCGAAATCGATGCGTAGCTTGTAGGCCGGCTTACGGGCTTCGGGGAAAGGTTCGGCTTCGAGGACACGGCCGACGCGCATGTCGACGCGCTCGAAGTCCGAGAGGTCGATGGTGGCTGCCTCGCCCAACATTGCCTAGTGTAGTGTGCCCAAGGTATGCCGCTGACGCCGCAGGAGATGCGGGCGCTCTTTCCGATCGCGACTCGCTATGCGTATCTCGATCACGCGGCGAATGCACCACTGGCCACACCAGTGCGCTCGACGATGGAGGTCTATCTCGGCCGCATGACGGAGGAGCCGTTCGACCTGTCGCACTGGGAACGGCTGCGCAGCCAGGTTCGCACCCGGATCGCCGAGTTGCTATCGGTAGGTGCGGAGTCGATCACCTTCACCAAGAACACGACCGCGGGGCTCGGCCTGGTCGCGGCCGGTCTCGATTGGGAGGCGGGGGACAACATCGTCGGCGTCCATCGTGAGTTTCCCTCCAACATCTACCCCTGGATGGGGTTGCAGCGAAAGGGCGTCGAGCTCCGGCTCTACCAGCCGGAGCAAGGCCGGATCGACGTCAAGGGCGTGGTACGACTCTGCGATCGGCGCACCCGGGTACTGGCGATCAGCGCCGTCCAGTTCTGGAGCGGGTTTCGAACGGACCTCGGTGCCCTGGCTACGGCGCTCCGAGGTCGTGACGTCCTGCTTGTGGTCGATGCGGTCCAGGCGGTCGGGGGCCTGCGGCTCGACCTGTCGCAGACACCCGTCGACTTCCTCGCGGTGGGCGCCCAGAAATGGTTGCTCGGCCCCATGGGGGTGGGCTTCGCCTACGTGGGACCGCGGATGCTGGACCGATTGAACCCGGTGACCATCGGGCCCGAGAGCGTGGTCCGCGAGCGCGAGTACGTCGAGTACGATCTCACTTTCAAGCCGGGCGCCCGCCGCTTCGAGGAGGCTGCGCCGAATTATCCAGGCATTCTCGGCATGGGGGCCGCCGTCAACCTCTTGCTGCGCTGCGGCGTGCCGGTTGTCGAAGAGGTCGTGCTGCGACTGGCCGACCGTCTGCGTGACGAGCTGCCGAGCCGCGGCTACGAACTGGTGCTGAAACCAACGGCACCGTCCGAACGTTCCGGCATCGTGTCCTTTCGTCATCCACGGATGGTACCCGCTGAACTACACAGCCGCTTGCGCGAGGCGGGCGTCATCATCTCGCTGCGTAGTGACTTCCTGCGCGCGTCGCCCCATTACTACAACAGCGACGAGGACCTCGATCGCCTGCTCGAGGCGCTGCCCCAGTGAGCTTGTGGCAGAAGATCAAGCGCGAGCTGGGCCGCGAAACCCAACCGGTCGATACCGTGGTGCGCCTCATCATCCTGGAGCGCGCCATCCGCGGCAGCCTGGTGTTCATCCTGGGGATTGCCCTGCTGACCAGGAGCCACAACCTGGTCTTGTTGGTCCGCCAATGGGTGAACGAGCTCGACGTCAACCCGGAGCGGCGGTTGATTCCGCGCCTCTTGATCACCGTGCTTCGTCCGATCGGCCAATTTTCGACGCGCACCGTGGTGCTCATCGGAATCGGCGCGCTGCTGTTCGGCATGCTCGAGCTGACGGAAGCCATCGGGCTGGCCCGCCGCCGGCGTTGGGCCGAGTACCTGACCGTCATCGCGGGTTGCATCGGTATCCCGCTGGAGGTCTCGGAAGTGCTCAACCGCCAGACGCCGATCCGTATCAGCATCCTGCTGATCAACGTGGCGATCGTGATCTACCTCGCATGGCAGAAGCACCTCTTCGGTCTTCGTGGCGGCGTGGCTACCGAGACCGAGACGAGCTAGCGGCGGGAGGCGGACCCGGTCAGGGGGATGCCAACCCCCGCGACGCCCAGCGGTTGCGCGTGGCGCGTGAGCATGCCGACCACGAAGCCGAGCACGCGATCGGACGAGGGACCGTCCGAGATGGTCGCGAGCAGCGTCGGCTCCGGGCTCTTGAAGGCGCCGAGCAACCCGGCGTTGGCCGCGCGCTTGAACCCGGGCGTGCCGGCCGGGACGAAGGTCACTTTGACCTTGGTGTAGCGATCGCCGGCGTGGATCAGTGTGAAGGGCGCCAACTTCTGGATCTGCCAGGCGCGGATCTCTTCATTCTTGAGGCGCCGCTTCAGCGTGGCGATGAACTTCTTGCCGCCCGGATCTTTGTCGGCGTAGATCGCGACCTGCACGCCCGACAGCATAACAGTCGGTTAAGGGGGACGCGGGGGATTCCCCCGCGTGTTAAGTCTTGCCGAGGTTTTCGAAAAAGCGCCGCATCGCCGCTCGAACCGGTTGGGGCTCGGCGGGATGATCGAGGCTGCTGGCGGTCGCGTCCTGACCGCGCAGGGCCCGCAACTCGGCCCGATTCTGCTGCCAGACGACCCAGATCCGTTGAACCGCGGTGAAGTTGGTGCCGACCGCCAGGATCAGCAGGGCCACGGTCAAGGGCGACCACGAGCCGACCCGGATGCCGATTGATTCGAGCAGCAGTCCCGCCACGATGATGACGACCCGCTCGGGCCGGGCGAGGATCCCAACATCGCAGGTGAAGCCAAGGCTCTGGGCCCGCGCGCGCACGTAGCTGACCAGGTACGATCCCGCCAGCGCGATCAAGACGATGATCGGCCGAAAGCCGTCGTGTTGCTGCAGGAAGTAGATCAGGATGCCGAGGTAGACGACGCCTTCCGAGTAGCGGTCGACCGTGGAATCGAGGAAGGCCCCGTAGCGATAGACCTTGCCCGAAGCGCGGGCGAGGGCCCCGTCGAAGATGTCGAAGAAGCCGGCGACCATCAGCACCAGGCCGCCGATGAGCAGCTGGTTGACGGCGACCAGCGCGGCGCCGACGCCGGTAATCAGCAGGCCGACCAGCGTCAGCATGTTGGGGGTGATCGGCGATTCTCGAAAGATGCCGATGCCGCGCTCCGCCCAGCGGCGGACCCATGCCTGGAATTTCTGGGTAAACATCAGCGCGGGCTCAAGCTCGGCTCGAGCCGCACCGATGGTGCCGGCTGGGCCTCATTGCGTGCCTGCTGGTAGACGTCGGTGACTTCGTCGATGACGCGTTCCCAGTCGTAGCGCCCCGCAGTGAGGAGCCCCGCCTGCCCCATTTCCTGGCGCAGCGCCGCGTTGTTGATCAAGGTCTGTAGCGCGTACTCCAGCTGGCGGCGGCTCTTGCGTTCGACGAGTAGGCCTTCGCGGCCGTGGGTCACGACTTCGCGGAAACCGTCGATGCTGGTGGCGACGATCGGCTTCCCGGACGCCATCGCCTCCAGCAGGACGATGCCAAAACTCTCGTCGCCGGTTGCCGGGCTGCAGAAGATGTCGCAGCTGGCGTAATAACGAGGCAGCTCTTCCGCCGAGACGTATCCGGCCATCACAACGTCGTCGAGCTGTTTGCGCGCGAGGAAGTTGCCGTACCAGCGCCGCAGCGGCCCATCGCCGACGATGATCAGGCGCAGCTTCGGGTACTGAGGCTTGAGCTGGGCAAAAGCCCGCAGCAGGTAGCCGAGGCCCTTGCGGTACTCGAGCCGGCCGACGAACAGCAGGTTGAGCATGCCGTCGCGCAGCTCCGGGTAGGGCGGCTGATTTTGGAAGCGGCTGACATCGATCCCATTAGGAATCACCCGGTAATCCCCCGGGAAATAATGCCGCACGAATTCGCGGGCCGGGTTCGAGACCGCGATCCGTACATGCAGCCGGCGCACGTATCGCTTGAGTAGCGGCTTCCCGTAGTAGTAGCCGACGTTGGAGCGGGCGAAGGCGTGGAAGGTGCCAACGTTGATGGTCCTGGAGTAGCGCAGCGCGGTTACTGGCAGGACCGGCATCAGCGGCTCGTGGTAGTGGATGACGTCGAAGCCGCTGTCCCGGACGTAATGCTTGATGCGGTTGGTGAGATGAAGGCTGACCGTGATGCGGGCGACCGAGCCGTGCATCGGGATCGGGAAGGGGCGGCCGACCCGGATGAAGTCGCTGTCGCGCTCAGCCAGCTCCCGGTCGGAACAGGGTGCGAACACCGTGACGTCGTGCCCGCGCCGCCGGAGTCCTGCGGCCAGGTGGCGGACGTGCTCGGTGACACCGCCCGGGTGCGCGTAGTCGTAGGCCGAAACAAGGGCGATCTTCATGGCCTCTCAGCCCCTGGCGAATGCTCGGACAGCGGACCGTCCCATACGAGCCCAGTTGCGGCCGATCCGCCGGAACTTGAGCTGCGCGATCCGACGATGCGTGATGAAATCCCAGTACTCGCCGAAGGCCTTCGTCTGACTGCTGAGGATTGCCTTGCGCAGGTCCTGCGTGGTCTTGCCCGGAAAGGCCGTGAACCCGGTCCCGATGCCCTCCAGGTGGTGGCTGTCGGAGCAGCCGACTTCTGGCAGGTGGAACTTGGTCCGGTTGAGCCGGTCGATCTTGGCGGCGCAGGTCCGTCCGGCGACCGATGGGTTGAACGTTTCGACCGCATCGAAATAGATGTCGGGCGATTTGTGCTTCATGATGCCGTCGAAGGAGCGAAAGCCGATGCTGCGGGTGAGCATGGAGAACGGATGAACGGCGATCGCCAGCCCGCCCTGTTCGTGTATCTTGCCGATCGTCCAGTCGAGCGGCCGCCACATCGGGATCGGCTTGTCGATGAAGAGGCCGAGCAGATGACCATGCAGCGTGGTGATCTCGCACCCGGGAAGGATCTCGAACTTGTACTCGTTGCCAAGCTCCTGGGCCTGGTAGCTGCCGGTCAGCCGGTCATGGTCGGTGATGGAGACGACGTCCAGGTCGGTGCGATCCCGAACATAATTCAGCACCTCCCGGACCGTGGCCGTCCCGTCGTTGAGGGACGTATGCATGTGGAAATCCGCTTTGCCCACGAATTCCTCCTTAATCGCCCACAGCGGCTTGCGCCGGCGGTGACGGAATGGTGACGGCCGGGACGACGGACTTGTCCGTCCAGATGGGCTCCAGGACGTGCCACTGGTCCGGATACTCCTTTATATACCGTTCAAACGTCGCCAGGATCTGTTCCATGGCACCTCGGACGTCGGCGGCGTGATCTTCACTTGGGGTGAGAAACAGCGGTGGGTCGCCGATGGCGACATAGGCGTCATTCTCGTCACGGATGCAGAAGGCCGGCAGGATGGGGGCGCCCGTCTTGAGCGCGATCTCGACCGGCCCGGTCGGAAAGGACGTGAACCCGCCGAAGAATTTGAATCGCTGGCCGGTGTTCAGGATGTCCCGATCCATGGCGAGTACCACCATCCGGTGGTCTTTCAGCATCCGCATGATGTCGCGAGCCCCGGTGCGGCTCAGGGGGATGATGCGGAGATTCATCTTTGAGCGCACCCGTGACACGTGGTCGAAAAGCCGGCGCGGCTCGATCTGCTCGACCATCACGCCGATCTCGCCGAAGGTGGCTGCCCAGCTGGCGGCGGCCAGCTCCCACGATCCCATGTGCGGCGCGACCACGATCACGCCCAGGCCACGCGCCATGGCGATGTCGAGGTTTTCCAGGCCGTACGGGGTCAACAGACCGCCCAGCCGCCGGCGCTCCATCCGTGGGATCTTGAAGAAGTCGATCCAGGCCTTGGTGTAGTTGAGCCAGTTGCGCCAGGCCAGCTTGCGAAGCTGCGGGCCGGGCATCTCGGGCAAAACGTGGTGCAGGTTGGACTCCAGGGCCTTTCGTTGACGACTTAGCAGCGGAAAGGCCAGCGTGCTGACGACGACACCGATGGCGTAGGCCAGCCGTCTCGGCGTACGGGCAATTACCCCTTCGATCACCCGAAAGCCCAGGTAGGTGATCACGACGGGTCGAGCACCGGCTGCATCGGCGGGCCGGGAGGCTGCGGAGCCTGCTCCAGACGCCAGACGGGCAGGAAGACGAGCCACTGGTCGGGTTCGCGGCGGATGATCCGCTCGAAGAACTGGACGATTCGCTCGGTTGTCACCTGGATGTCGTACGGCGTATCGCCGGTCCGGCTGACCTCGATGGGCGCTTCGATCTCGGCGACATAAACATTGTCAGTCTGACGCCGGCACCAGACCGGGAGAATCGGCGCACCGGTCTTCAACGCAATGGCGGCCGGCCCCGACGGAAAGAGCGCCGGCCGGTTGAAGAAGGCCACCCGGACGCCACGGTCACCACTGTACAGATCGCTTGCGAGGGCCACCAGTTCATTGCGAGCCAGCGCTCTGAGGATCTGGCGGGGACTGCCCGGACCCAGGGGAATCATTTTCATCCCAATCCGCTCGCGGGACGCGATCATCAGTTCGTTGATGCCACCGCTTGGCAGATCACTGGTCACGGCGCTGATTGGATAGCCGTAGACCGCCGCGGCCGCCGCCAGGATGTCCCAGTTGGAGACGTGCGCCGTGACGACGATGGCGCCTTTGCCTCCGGCCAGGACTCGATCGATCTGTTCGCGGCCCTGGGGCCGGACCATGCGGCGAATCTCCTCGGGCTTGAGCGTGTCCATCAGCATGAAGTCGGCGAACATCTTGAAATAGTTGCCAAAGGCGTGGTGCGCGGTGCGCTTGACCAGTGGGTCGTTCCAAGGGCGACCGAGCACCTGGGCAAAGTTCTCGAAGGCAACCCGGCGCCGCCGCGGCATCAAGTAAAAGGCGCAGCGGCCGGTGACCGCCGCCAGTGGGTAGCGAACCCGTGGCGGCAGCACCCGCATGACCCAATTCCCCAGCCTGAACAGGCGAGGAAGGAACATTAGCGGCGGGCGGACCCTTCGGACGCGGGCACGGCCGGAACGCCAGCCGTGGTTTCTCCGTTGACGCTGGTGTCGGCGATGAACGCTTCGGTCAACTGATGTGCAACCCCATCCGTGTACTGGACTGGCGGCGACTTCATAAAGTATGACGAAGGCCCCTCGAGCGCCCCACCGAGCTTGCGGTCGAGGCCGAGCTTGCAGCAGCGGATCGCGTCGATCACGACCCCGGCCGAGTTGGGGGAGTCCCAAACCTCGAGCTTCAATTCGACATTGAGCGGCACGTCGCCGAAGGAGCGACCTTCCAGCCGGATGTAGGCCCACTTCCGGTCGCCGAGCCAGGGCACGTAATCCGACGGGCCGATGTGGATATTGTCGGTGCCGATGTCGGCCTTCATCTGCGACTTGACGCTGTTGGTTTTCGAGATCTTCTTCGAGACCAGGCGTTCCCGCTCGAGCATGTTGAGGAAGTCGGTATTACCGCCGAAGTTCAGCTGGTAGGTCCGCTCCAGCTTGACGCCGCGGTCCTCGAAGAGCCGGGTCAGAACGCGGTGAACGATGGTCGCGCCCACTTGCGACTTGATGTCATCGCCGATGATGGGAATGCCGCGCTTCTCGAACCGTCCGCGCCAGTATGATTCGCGCGCCAGGAAAACCGGCATGCAGTTGACGAAGGCGCAGCCAGCCTCGAGCACCTGCTCGGCGTACCACTTGACCGCTTCCTCGCTGCCGACCGGCAGGTAGTTCACGACCACGTCGGTCCGGGTTGCCTTGAGGATGCCGACGATGTCGGCGGTCGGGCCGGGCGCCTTGCTGATGATCTCGGACAGGTACTTCCCCAGGCCGTCGTGGGTCATGCCCCGCTCGACCTTGACCCCCAGGTGGGGCACATCGGCGAACTTCACGGTATTGTTGTGGCCAGCGAAAATGGCGTCCGCCAGGTCCTTGCCGACCTTCTCCTTGTCGATGTCGAAGGCGGCCGAGAACTCGATGTCGCGGATGTGATAGCCACCCAGATCGACGTGCATCAGCCCGGGAATCGGGGCGCCCTGCTTCGCATCCTTGTAATACTCGATGCCCTGGACCAGCGACGAGGCGCAGTTGCCCACGCCCAAAATCGCGACTCGCACCTTGCGCCGTGACCGGGAGGTCGTCTTCACCGCGGTCGCTACTGCCGTCTTTCCGTTCCGTTGACCGCCGTTCGTCCTTCCGTTCTTGCTTGTTGCCATTGCTTCCTACACCTCGCTCCATTCGTGTTGCAGCGCCCGAACTCGCGGTCTGGGCGCGACCAGGGTCGTGAGTTCTCGATGGAAGGCGCTCAAGCCTTCCCGGTTGAGTGAGTAATAGACGGCGCGTCCCACGCGATGGGCGCGCACGACCTGGCCCCGGCGCAGCATCCGCAAGTGCCAGCTCAGCCGAGGCTGGCTGATGCCAAGCGCCTCGGCGAGTTCGAGTACCGTGATCTCCGGAATCCCGGCCAGGTACTGAAGGATGCGAAGGCGAGTGACGCTGGCGAGCGCCTGGTAATGAGCGCGGAACTCCCGCAGCGAGGGATTCGTGAGCAGCGTGGGAGAGGCCATATAAAGAATCCTTTATGGATTATAACACGGCCAATTTCCCGGGTGGAACGACACTTTCCCTCCCCCGCTCACGGGTTTGGGCAGGGTGGGGCCGTGCTTGTGCACGGGATCGTCGCGCGTCGGCGCGCGACGCGGCCGCTAGTGGGTCAGCAGGTACCGGGACATTCGTGGGCAAACTCGCAATCGGTCTGGAAGCGGCATTCGTTGATGCCTTTCAGGCCCTTCGCGACCACTGCCTGCAGTTCCCGGATCTTGTTCTGCTTCTGGGTGTCTTCCGCATCCATCGTTGTGCTGCTGTGACGTTGGCTTCGACGCGACTGACGACGGACGACGATGTCTCCACGATTGACAGTTTCGCTGTGGGAAACGCCAACAGCATAGGAGTGACCAGAGACAGGGTCAAGAAAGACTTGTTAAGGTGGCTAGGCAATGCCAGCATCGCGAACGCGTCGAGGACCGGCTGCGACCCCACGTGGATTCGTTGGCATCGCTGGTCATCAACGCGCAATCAGTATCCTGCGGGCGCATCAGGCTGCCGGCCGCCTCGCGCACGCGTATTGCCTAATCGGGGAGGAGGGGGTAGGCAAGACTACCGTAGCCCGGGCGTTGGCGGAAGAGCTCTTGCTCGGCGACGGACAGCCATCCCGACTCGAGGTGCATCCCGACTTCTGGTGTGATGACCGGCCCGAAGCCATCAGCATCGACGAGATCCGCTTTCATCCCGAACGGGGCGCACCCGCGCACGACCAGTCCCTGCAGCAGTTCTTGAGCCTGAAGCCTTTTGTCGCGCCGCTTCGCGTCGCGCTGCTGGCCAACGCCGAGCGGATGACCGAAGCTGCCCAGAATTGCCTTCTCAAAACCCTCGAGGAACCTCCGCCGAACACCGTGCTGGTGCTGACCACGGCCTATCCGGATCATCTGCTGTCCACCTGTCTCTCGCGCTGCCAGGTGATTGCGTTGTCGCCGGTCGGCCGGCCGGCGCTCGCGGAGTTCATCAGAGCGCGTCACGATGACGGGGCGGAAGCGGAAGCCCTCGCCGGCCTGGCTCACGGCCGGCCCGGCTGGGCCGTGCGGGCCCTGACGGATCGGGGTTGGGCATTGCGCCTCGACCGCTGGGCCGACGAACTGGCGGCGCTAGCCTTCGAGGATGCCGATGGCGTGCTCAGCTTCGCCGCCCGATTCGGCCAGGGTCCCCAAGCCGAAATGCGCCTGGTCGCATCGGACGCACTGCGCGGCTTCACCGCGTTTCTGCGCGACGCGATGCTGCTGCGCGCCGGCTTGCTCCGACCGATGCCGCCGCCCAGGCAGTCCTCGCTGGAGGCGTGGATCGCGCGGGTATCGGCCGACCAGGTCCGTGCGGCGCTGGCGGCGGCGCAACGGACTCAGCTGCTGATCGATCAGAATGTAAATCCGCGGCTCGCCATGGAAGTCATGCTGCTGGACCTTCGCGTCCGGCGTCCCAAATGAGCCGGGTGTTCGTCACGCTGCCGCTGCCGTCTCCCGGCATCGAGATGCTCAAGGAGCGGTTCGAGGTCACCATGATGGAGGCGGAAGGCATGCCGCCCGAGGTGCTGAAGAAACATATTGCCGAGGCGGACCCGGTCGGCATCATCGGGATGGTCAACGTCCCGATCGCCGATGACACCATGGCGGCGGCACCCCACCTCCGAGTGGTGGCGAACTACGCCGTCGGCTACAACAACGTCGATGTCGCCGCGGCCACACGTCGCGGCGTGCTGGTCACGAACACGCCTGGCGTCCTGACCGACGCCACCGCCGATCTTGCGTTCGCCCTCATCCTTTCCGTGGCCCGTCGGGTCGTGGAGTCCGATCGGTTCCTTCGAGAGGGAAAGTTCAAGGGCTGGAAGGCCGACCTCTTACTCGGCACCGATGTGTATGGCCGAGTGCTGGGCATCGTTGGTTTCGGTCGCATCGGGCAGGCAGTGGCACGGCGCGGATTAGGCTTCAACATGTCGATTTTGTATTCGGACGCGCGCCGAGCGAGTCCCGAAGCGGAGTCCGAGCTGCGGGCCCAATACGTCCCCCTCGATGAGCTGCTGCGCAAGGCCGACTACGTCACGATTCACGCCGACCTGAATGAGCAAACCCGCCACCTCATCGGCGAGCGCGAGTTGAAGCTGATGGGACCGGAGCACTACCTGATCAACGCCGCGCGCGGACCAATCGTCGATGAGAAGGCTCTGGTGCGAGCACTCAAGGAAGGGTGGATCAAGGGAGCCGGTCTGGACGTCTACGAGAAGGAGCCGAAGACAGAGCCCGGGTTGACGGATTGCTGGAACGCCGTGTTGCTGCCGCACCTGGGAAGTGCCACGGTCACGGCCCGCGCGGCCATGGCGGAAACAGCCGCGAAGAACCTGATCGCCGCAGTCGATGGCCAGACCCCGCCGAACCTGGTCAATCCGGAAGCGCTCGCCGTCCGCCGCTAGGTGACCATCCGGCTGCTGGCCATCGATCTCGATGGCACGTTGGTCAACCACGATCTCGTGATGAACCCGCGGGACGTCGCCGCAGTCAAGGCCGCGTCGGCGGCGGGGGTAAGCGTCGTTCTCGCCACCGGTCGCATGTTCAAGTCCTCACTTCGATTTGCCGAGCCCCTTGGTCTTAGAGGCCCGATCATCAATTACCAGGGTGCCGTCGTCCGCGAGATTTCGAGTGGCGAGGTGTGGTACCGATGCGAGCTCACCGTTCCCATGCAGCAACGCGTGCTCGCGCTCGCCGAACCGAAGGACTGGCACGTCAACGTCTACGTCGACGAACGGGTCTACACGGCGCGCGCCCGGCCCGAAGCGGACCTTTATGCCCGGATAGGCATGGTGCCCTACGAGGTTGTCGGGCCTCTGTCCAACTGGGTGCACCGGGACGCCACCAAGATGGTGCTCGTGGACCTCGATCCCGCAAATGTGCCCGCTCGCATGACCGAACTGGCCGCCTGGATGGGCGACGTGGCGCGGGTGACGCGGTCATTGGATTGGTTCGTCGAAGTGGTCAATCCGCAGGTGTCCAAGGCCCGGGCCCTCGCCATGGTGGCCGACCGGCTTGGCATCGCGCAGGCTGAGATCTGTGCTATCGGCGACAACACCAACGACGAGGACATGGTGCGGTGGGCGGGTTTCGGCGTGGCAATGGGCAATGCACCCGAAACTCTCAAGAACCTCGCCAAGCACGTCACCGGAACAGTCGACGACGCCGGCGTTGCCCAGGTCATCGAGCGCTTTGTGATCGGGAACGAGGTGCCCACCAGCCGGGATTAAATGCCCGCAACCTTATATATACTTGGGCTTCCGCGGCCCCGTGGTGTAGCGGTCTAACATGCCTCCCTGTCACGGAGGAGATCGGCGGTTCGAATCCGCTCGGGGTCGCCAGACATCACGAGTATAACAGCTTATTAGTGTATTCGTAACAACTAGCAGAGCTTCCCACCAGCTAGCTCCCCGCAGCACCTACATATCTATCTAGATATGAGGAGCCGGAGCGGTCGACGGGTCAAAGGAAAACATGAACCGCTTGTCCGCGGTTTAATACCGCGCTTGTGCCCCTGAGGACGACGGTAGCGGTGCACCAGGAGGATGGTGAGTGCAGGGCCATTCAGTCATACGCCTCCATCGCCGTCCTCAACGCGGAGATGTGAACGCTTTTCTCAGCCTGACACCAACATGAGCCACTGAAGTTGCTCAACACGCAGCGAACGCTTCCGCATGAAAAATCGGGCGAACTGCTTCGTCCAGCGGGTCCCTTGGTTACCGCGCGTAGCCGGGGGGAGCTCACGCGAGCTCCACCGACTTAGTGGCGTGCTGCCACAAGGCAAGGGCGATCCACAGACAGCCAGCCGTTACCAGCAATCCGTGCGCGACGCGGATGGGTTGTGTGCCGAAGAACTGGGGAATGTAGAGCGCGAACGCCACGGCGAATGGCACACCATTCCACTTCGCTAACGTACCGGACTTCCAGATGGCGGTGGCAACCATAATGGCGCTGACGCCGATCAGCAGCAGGCCGGCCATGAACATGGTGAGCTGCGGCTCACCGCGGACGACCGCGGCCAGGCTGACCAGAGTTGCGCTATGCTGCCGGAGCGCTTCTTGCCCGATGGTGTGGAGACCAAAGGCTTCGCCACCGTAGAAGGGCAAGGTCATACCGACGCCAAGCAGCCCGACCACCAGCGCTCGGAACGAGAGGCTCTCGCTACGGCTGTTTTGCAAGGCAATGTGCAGGCCAAGCAGCCCGACCATCAACAGCGTAAAACCACCCATGGCCAGCATGTGCGCCACGATCCAGGCCGTCGAGCCGAAGGCTGCAGCGCCCTGCAGGGATTTCTCGTCGGAAAAGGGTCGGATCGCCGGGTAGAGAACGAACAGAATGCCGGCCACCGCCAGGGCTCCAGCAGCGAAGCGAACGCGCGAAGTGTTCGCATGTCGAGCCGGCGGGTTCATAGTGGTGCCGGCGAGCAAGTCATAGGTTGTCGCCTTCATCGGAATTCCTCCTCTGTCGGGAAAATTGGCCGCAACATGTGCTAACGGGGTCGCGTCGCGAATCGACCCGAAGAGCGTCCTCGCCCACCGACGTTCAGTGACTCGACGTATCGCTGGACGAGCCACCGAAAGCTCTCGTCGATGTCGATAGGCATGCCAAAATTTCCGGCGCGCTCGAGCATGATGAAGCCGTGGATGATGCTAAAAAGCCCGCGCACCGCGTGAACCACCTCCTTTCCTTTGAATCCGTACTCGCGCACGATGTCGAAGAAGATGCCGACGAAGTCCTGGGCCGCCGCACTCAGGTCCTTGTCCTTGTTTGGGACGGAGGGCAGGCTCGCGGCGTGGAGGCCCGGATGCTCGTGCGCGAACTGGCGCAAAGCGACGGCGGTCGCGAGGACAGCCTCGCTGCCCGCCCGACCGACCGCAGCGCGGCTGGCTACATTGACCATTTCCCGCAAGGCGCGGAGCTGCAGCTCGCGGCGCAGGTCGGCCAGCCCATCGATGTGGTTGAAAAGGGAAGGAGGGCGGACCTTGAGCTCCTCGGCCAGCCTAACCAGCGTCACCTGCTCCAGCCCGTCGGTGTCGGCCAGCCGCACCACTGCATCCACTACCGACGCCCTAGTCAGCCCGCTACGCGGCACGGCGGCTCCCATCGGCGTTCGAACCCATGACCATGAGCTGGTCGATGGGTTTCACGAACTCTCCATGAATGACGTTAGCCGCAAAACTAATCACAGTAGTCATTCTGGCGAGTCGACAGGGGAATGTCAAGCAGCAAGTCGAAGCCGGCCTTGATGAAGATTCAAGACGGCGACTCAGCTGCGCGGCGATTTAGCATTCTCTCGAGGCCGTCGAGGGGCCGTTGCGTCGTTCGATGCCGGGGAGCACAAGTTCGATCTAAAGCAAGCCCAGGTTGTCGGCGTGCGAAACGGTTTGGCCTTCAGCCTTCGCACCTACTTCGACCGTATGGACCTGATTGCTCAACTGGGACTGCTCCCCAGACCGGCGGCCGCAAAGTCTCAATGAAGGCTAGGGCATCCAAACATAAGGCCAGTAACTCCCGGCCTTAATCGCCGGTTTCGCGTGGGCGTCCGCTGCCATACGTTGAGTAGCCAATTGCTGAGTTCTGTGTTCGCTTGGAGTTCGAAACTTGTCCGGCTGGGGTCGTAAATACCACCCAACGCCTTTAAGAAGCTGGTCGTTCTCCTCCGTCTCACCAACCGGCGCGACACGCGGGCTCTCGCTTTTCAGGTGCCGGGGGTGTCCCCAAGGATGTGGTGCGCCGTGGCAGTCACCCGCCGCGTGATTCCATTGACATGGCGCGGCCGGGCGCCTACGCAGCGCTCCCCCTGGCGACCGTTGCAACGTCATGGGCAGCTGAACTGAATCCCCTGGTGATGAGCCAAACCGCCAGGACCATCTCTTGAACGGCGATGGGAAGAATCAGAATGGTGTACGACGTCACGGGATTACGACTGAACAGGGCCGACAAGCAGGCTACGAGCAGCAGGAACTCCGCCACGATACCCCAGCCAGAAAGCCACCTGGGCACAAGGCGCGACCGGTAGAAGACGTAGTAGTACATCAGGGCGCCTAGGGCAAAAGCAAACACGCCGGCCAGGATGGCCTCCGCACGTGCTCCGAGCAAAGCATCGCCGATGGCCTGGAACACGGCCCGGTCTGCAGGCGACGCGTTGGTGAACTGCTGCGCCACCTTCAGCAGTGACAGCATACTCACGGCACCGACGCTGTACATGACGGCCTCGATGGCCCTGGAGACAACGGCCCCGAGTGCCAGGCTCCCACTCCACCTCTTCAAGACCGGATATAGCGAGATGGCGATAGCGGCGCTCGTGGCGGCGGCGATGAATTCCAGGAGTCCACCTGCAGACAGGCGGGTCATGTGCTCCGAGATGTGCGTGAGGTAGCCCGTTCCCGTCAGGACGGGCTGCTCAATGGCCGTCCCTAGCAGGCTCGCCGCGGTCGCGACGATGAACAGGACCCCCGCGATCAGGGCTGTCCTTCGATTCGGGTCCATTCCTGTCCTTTCGCCGCTGGCCTCCGACACCGAACGCTGGGCGACGACGTCTCTCCGTAAATTCATTTCGCGCCTCCTCCTCTTTATCGCGTGGTGTACGACGTACACCTCCTCCATGATAGGTGTACAATGTACGCTTGTCAAGAGGAAATCTGATTTGAGTTCACCGAGAGAGCTGCCGTAGATGGCGCAGCCGACGGAAGCCCCGCCCCGGGTCCGCCTCAGCAGGGACCGCGTGCTGCGAGTCGCGGTAGCCCTGGCCGACGAGGTTGGGATCGAAGCCCTCAACATGCGTAGGCTCGCGGAGAAGCTCGGGGTTGTCCCTATGGCGCTCTACAAGCACGTGGCCAACAAGGAAGAGCTTCTGGACGGCATGGTCGATATCGTCGTCGGCGAAATCGAGCCAGCCGTCAGCGGCACTGACTGGAGGAGCGCAGTCCGGCAGCGGATCCTCTCGGCGCGGCGATCGCTTAAGCGCCACCCGTGGGCGTCTGGCGTGATCGAGTCGCGGACAAACCCGTCACCGGTCGTGCTTGTCTATCTCGACTCAATGATCGGGATGTTGCGGGCCGGAGGCTTCTCGGTCGACCTCACCCACCATGCGCTGCACGCAATGGGGAGCCGGCTGTATGGGTTCACACAGGAGGTGTTCAACGACTCGCAGCCCATCGATCCGGAGACACGGGCAACGATGATCCGCGAGATGGAAGGACTATATCCGCGCATTGCGGAGATGGTCGGGGCGATCTACCACGATGAAGCGTCCATCGTCGGTCAGGGTTGTGACGACCAGTTCGAGTTCGAGTTCGCGCTGGACCTGCTGCTGAATGGACTCGAAACGCTGCGGCGGCAGGCGCCGCCGTCCAGCGAGTGACGCAGACGAACGCAAGGCGCTGCACGGGTTGCCCAGGCCGGCCGTTCAGCAAAACAGCGTCGAGCGTCCGTTGAGTGTTCGGCAACCGTCGCCAGCAGCCAGACGGCGGTGCCTGAATTCAGATTTAGTTCGAAACTTGTCCGGTTGGGGTCGCCTGACATAAACGCTATAACAACATGTCTGTGTATCTGTGCTAGCTAGACCTTGGGCCTCGCGACGGATGCGTCCTGAGGCCCCGACGACCGTACGCTCGGCGTTTGCGTGCCGACAAGGGACAGGTGCCGACAAGGGACAGCCGCTGCCGACCGTGGCCGCGGCTGTCCGCTATGTTCAGTTTTAGGGCGTGACAGTTGTCGTGAAGACGTCCGTACGGTTGGCGTGTTGCCCGTCGTTCACCTGAATGAACACCGGCCGGAAGCTGTTGCCGATGCTGGCCAGCCCCTCGTAGTCCCCCAGGAAGAATCCAAAGGGTCCCCGAGCCGCGGGCGCTTGCTCAATGTCGAACGAGGCAGACGAGAGACGCACCTCATCGCCCCAATTTGATGCGCTCGCACAGCTCGTAGGCGATGAGGGGTGACAGAACGCGGCCCAATAGTCGGTCGGCACGCCGGGAGCAGGCGTGTTATTGCGGAAGTCGTAATAGGTGATCGCCACCGTCCCGTCGTCGGCAACCCGAACCGAAGGTACGAACGCCTGCTCATCGGCTGGATTCGGATTGCGCGGCGTCTGGTTAACCCTAACGGGCGCTGACCAGGTGAAGCCGCCATCCGAGGACATGGACAGGGCGACTTCGTCGACGCCGCTGAAGCGCGAGTCCTGCCAGACCAGGTAGAGGTTGCCGTTGTGGTGATCGATCGCCATTTCGGGGATACCGCCTTCGGCGCGGATCGGCCTCCCGGTGTCGGGATCGAACGCGCCCCGTTCGAGACTGGCGGCGATCACCGTTGACCGTGCCGACCAGGTAAGGCCATGGTCCGTCGAGCGGATCACGCTCATACTCTCGCCCCGCTGGTTATTGGAGTTGTTGTGCACAAAGAACTCATCGAAAAAGTCGAGCAGGTCGCCGTTCGGGAGCACGACGATCTGGTTCCCGATCGTTCCATTGAACTGGTCGCGGTCATAGATGTCCCGAGCGGGTTCCCAGGTCTTGCCGCCGTCGGTCGTCCGTGAGAAGAAGACGGGCTCGCGGAACGTTCGCGAGTGGATGGCACCCTCGATACTGGCCAGCGAGTTACCCGAGGGCGTGACGAACCGGTCCCATGCCGCATAGGCGAAGTTTGGATTCGTGGGATCCGCCGTAATGGACTCCTTATCGTTGAAGGCAAAGGAGACGTCGCGGACGCCGGAGTCCCGGATCAAGCTGATCGGCGTGTCCCATGTGTCGCCGCCGTCGGTTGACTTGCTGACCAGTACGCCATTGCGGGAGGTGTTGGCATCGAAGGAGAGGCTGATCTGATAGGCCGTCCCGGTTGGCCCGAACGACACCCACGGATCGGAGGCGCGCTCGTAGTCTCCGCCGTTGGTCGCATTGCCACCGGCGCACTCGCTGAAGCGCGCAAAGGTCCGCTTCCAGGTCGTCCCGCCATCATGAGTGACGCCGGCGACCAGTCCATGCGCGCCGCCGTTAGACCAGCGATCTTGCTGCCAGACGGCGATGATGTTGCTCGAATTCCTCGGGTTGACGTCGACCCAGGGCTCTTCTTCCGCATTCGGGTACAGCCGCTCGCCCGGGAGTGGCGGCACACTGGCACCGATGGTGCAGCCGGCGAACGGGCTGGCCGCCGAGATCACCATGAGTGGGGCAACCGTGCTTGCCGATGCGGGCGCTGCGATACAGATGGTCAGCCCTGCACCGATCGTGCCAAGCCAAACCGACATTCGTTTCGGGTGCATGCCTATTCCCTCCCTGTGGCCTGCAAGCAGACGACGACCGGTCTACCGTAGTCTTCCGAGTTTCAAACTGTCAAGGGCACTTTTTCATTCCGACTGAGCCCGAGAATGGGCGCACATATCAGCCGAACGTAAAGCAGTAGGCTTCAGCCCCAGCGTCGAGGAATTCGATCTCGAAGGTGCGATCCTCA
>Ga0070699_100000457_pt1 | contig 39196 bp, 34 predicted proteins | sample KBSK1503metaG_FD_65473 | JGI IMG/M metagenome (GOLD analysis project Ga0070699, IMG submission 65473) | Corn, switchgrass and miscanthus rhizosphere microbial communities from Kellogg Biological Station, Michigan, USA - KBS K1-50-3 metaG | ecosystem: Host-associated > Plants > Roots >... | reverse complement strand
GGGTACGAGGACTGGCTGCGCCAGCGGCCGGAACCACAGCCTGGACTCGCGGTTGCCCCCCGCGGAGGCCGGGTCCTTTTGGACCCGGCGCCTCCAAAGAAGCTCACCTATCGCGAGCAGCAGGAGCTGAAACAGCTGCCCGCGCGCATCGAGGTGCTGGAGGTCGAGCAGCAGCAGCTCAGCGCAAGAGTCGCGGGGCCGGATTTCTACAGAGAGTCTGGCGAGGCAATCAGGCAGACGCTCGCCCGGCTGGAATCGCTGCACGAGCTGCTCCTCCAGGCCTACGCGCGGTGGGACGAGCTCGATTCGAGGGGCAGCTAGCGACCGGCGGGTTCGGCCGACAAGGCTCGCCCCGCAACCGCCTGCTACAATGAAAGGTTCATGATCTCCGTCAGCGGCGTGTCCATGCGGTTCGGGTCGAAAGTGCTCTTCGACGACGTGACGACGATGTTCTCTGTAGGGCGGCGGTACGGGCTCACTGGTCCGAACGGCGCCGGTAAATCCACGTTCATGAAGCTGCTCACCGGGGAGCTCGACCCCCAGCGCGGAACGGTGACGCGTCCGCCAAAGCTTGGCGTGCTCCGGCAGGACCATTTCGCGTTCGACAGCTACCGCGTCATCGACACCGTGATTATGGGCAACCAGCGGCTCTGGACCGCGCTGGCCGAGCGTGACGTCCTGTATGAGAAGCCAGACATGTCCAACGAGGACGGCATGCGGCTGGGCGAGCTCGAGGGGATTGTCGGCGATGAAGACGGCTACACGGCCGAGAGCGACGCCGCGGTGCTCCTCCAGGGCCTCGACATCGCCGATGCGCTGCACGAGCGCACGATGGGCGAGCTTCAGGGCGGCCAGAAAGTCCGAGTCCTCCTCGCGCAGGCGCTGTTTGGCAATCCCGCGGCGCTGCTCCTCGATGAGCCGACGAACCACCTGGACCTCGACTCGATCCATTGGGTCGAGGAGTTCCTGGGGAGGTACGAGGGCACGCTGATCGTCATCTCGCACGACCGGCACTTTCTGAACAACGTCTGCACCCACATTGCAGACATCGACTACCAGACGATCATTACGTATACCGGCGGCTACGACGACATGGTCGTGGCGAAGACACAGATCCGGTCAACGCTCGAAGCGCAGAACGAGCAGCGCGACAAGAAGATCGCCCAGCTCAATGACTTCATCGCGCGGTTCGGCGCCGGCACGCGCGCGAGCCAGGTGACGTCCCGGCGCAAGGAAGTCGAGCGGCTCCAGACGACCGAGCTCGCGCGTTCCAACATTCAGCGTCCGTTCATCAAGTTCTCGATGAAGCGTCCGTCCGGCAAGGTGGCGCTCGAATCCAGCGGCGTAGGCAAGGCGTACGGTGGAACGCCCGTCTTCTCGGGCTTCGATGTTGTGCTCAATCGCGGAGAGAAGGTCGTCCTCGTCGGTCGCAACGGCGTCGGTAAGACGACGCTCCTCAAGGCGCTGATGGCGGACGCCCCGGACCTGCCGCTCTCTCCCGATGACCGTGATTCCGGCAAGGTCCGCTGGGGTCACGAGGTGTCAATTGGCTACTTCCCGCAGGATTCCACCGGCGAGATCGAGAAGGGGATGACGGCCGTGGAATGGCTGCACCGCTTCGATCCCGACGCGTCACGGCAGGAGATCCACGGACTGCTCGGGCAGATGCTGTTCAGCGGTGAAGAAGGGCTCAAGCCGACCGATGCCCTTTCAGGCGGCGAGACGGCGCGCCTCCTGTTCTGCCGGATCATGCTGCAGAAGCCAAACGTGCTCGTGCTCGATGAGCCGACGAACCACCTCGATCTCGAATCCATCAACGCGTTGAATGTGGCTCTCCAGCGGTACGAGGGCACCGTTCTCCTGGTCACCCATGACCAGGACCTTCTGGAAGAAGTTGGAACGCGGGTCTGGCAGTTCGAAAACGGACGAGTTCGCGACTTCAAGGGCAGTTACGAAGAGTACGCCGCGGCACTCGCCTAAATCGGCCGCGCGTTTTCGACCTCGCACATGTGCCGATCTCGCGCAAACTGTTCGGCGATGTGTCGATTCGGAACACGCGCCGGGGATTTATTCAGGACCAATTTCGGCCAAATATCTGAGCGTAAAGAGCTTGTCGAAGCGACCTTCTGTGGTTCTTCGTTTGCTCATGCTTGGACACACATCCATGATCTCCGCACAGCAATCGAGCGCCGCACAGTCACAGACCGCCGGACAGGCATCTTCACGACCTCACCTGACCCTTGTACGGGTAGCCACGCCAGACGAGCATGACGCGATTGCCGAGGCCGGGTCCGATCGGCGGGCGCATCGGCGAATGGTTGTCTCGGAGCTCTCGTGGCTCAATCACGTCAAGCTCAAATATGGCCCGCAGGTCTCATTGATCGACCTGTCGTCGCGCGGCGCGCAAATCGAGACCAGCAGTTACCCGCTGCAACCCGGCAGCACCGTGGTCATCGAGATCGCCGTGGGCGAGCGCTCGTGCGCAGTCCCGGCCCAGGTTCTTCGCTGCCACATCGCAGGTCTTGCGCCTCATGCCAAGTATCGCGGCGCGCTGCTCTTCAAGCGTCCCTTCGACTTCCCTGAACCGTCCTCCGTCGAGGATGCGGGCGACGTCGATTGCAACCCTTTTCACGAGTACGCAAGGCTGAATCTCGCGCTGAAGCGCGTGTCCGCAGCTGGCGACCTCCTCGCGGCCACGAGCACCGGCCCTGCCTTGACGCCGATTGGGGCTCGCGCGCTGGACGCGGCCTTCTCGATGATCGAAGCAGCCCGAGGGCGCGCGTCCGGCGCCCAATTCACGGGAGAGATGGGTCGCTTGCTGCGCGTGATCGCACGATCCGTGGAGAACGCAGCGGCCTCTGAGGCGATCGCGACGGAAATGATTGAGAGGCTGCGGCGCTCCGTGCCGTCGATGGCTGTACACGTGGTGGAGGCTGGCGCCGGCGCGAAGATTGGGGACGAAGCCGTCTTTTTCCAGCTGCCCTCGGACGGCGACGGCGCCGCTGCCCGGCTGGTGGTTGAGTTTCCAGCGGACTGCGGATTGGAGGATTGGCACCTCCAGCTCCTGCAGGGCGCTGCCCACTTGATCGGTGTCACAAGGAATTTCGCGACGGACCTCCAAAGCTCGACGCCGGTTGCGCCGGAGCCGGACGTCGCCGTGAGCCCGGACCCAGCGCCCATTGATTCGCGCGGGTGGAATCGTCTTGTCGTGCGCTATCTCGATGGCAGGATGCTCAAAGGCTACGGCCGCGACTTTCTGCCGACCAGAGGGATGGTTGATCTGTGGTCCGAGCCTGATGGGCCGACGGATTCGAGGATGACGATTCCGTTCGCGCAACTGAAAGCTGTATTTTTCGTCCACGACTTCGAGGGCGACCCGGCGTACATTGGGCAGCCATCGACGGAGGAAGGCGGCTCGGGCATCGGCCGTCGCATCACGATCACCTTTGTCGACGGCGAAGTGCTGCGAGGGACAACGCTGAGCTACAGCCAGGGCGGTCCCGGCTTCTTCGTGGCGCCTCTCGACAGCAGGACGAACAACCTGAAGATGTTCGTTCTGGCCGGAGCCATCCGGCACGTGCAGTTTCGCTGATGCAGCGGCTGCCGGCCGCTAGAACGTTGAACAACGATCAGAGCTCTCTCAATGCCGTCGCGATCGGCAGCCGCGAGGCCCGGATCGCAGGCATGAGCCCGCCGACCAGTCCCATCACCAGCGCGTAACTCAGCCCCTGAATCATGAGCGATCGCGTCACCGCGAACGCGAAGGCAACCTGGCTGAACGTCTGGAAGTTCATCGTTGATGTCTGGTAGCCGTTGAACGCCAGGTAGGCCGTTGCCCCGCCGAGGATGCCACCGAGCGCGGCGAGGGCCAGCGATTCGGCCAACACCGAAATGAGCACCGCGCCGGCATTGAAGCCGAGCGCGCGCAGCGTCGCGATCTCTCGTGTACGCGTCGACACGGCGGTGTACATCGTCAGGATCGCGCCGAACACCGCGCCAATGCCCATCAGGACGGCAACCGTGTACCCGATGCCGTTGATCAGTCCCGTCATGACCTGCGACTGCTGCGCGTAGTACTCGGTCTCGCGGCGCACCTGGACGTTCAGCTGCGGGTTTGCCGTCAGCCAGTCCTTGAACGTGTCGAACGAGGCCGGGGAGTCGAGCGCGGCGATGACGGACTGGTAGGAGTTGCCGCGCTGGTAGACACCTTGGATCAGCCGGCTGTCGCACCAGATTTCCGACTCCGACACGGATCCGCGGGATTCGAAGATCCCGACGATCTTGATCTTGAGATTGCCTGACGTGAATTCAGAGCCCAGGTCGATACCGGCGAATTGACCGTTGGCCGCGCGGCCGACGATCGCCTCGTTGGTCCCGAACTGAAACATGCGGCCTTCGACGAGGTGCACTTCGTCGCGGACCCGAAGCGCGATCGGCTCGACCCCGCGCAGCGGCACGTTCGCAGGCGTGCCGGTCGATCGTTTGTTCAAATCGACGAGCACGTACAGTTCCGCGGAGGCTGCCGGACGGTTGTCGTCGCGCCGCAGGCCGGGCGCTTCCTTGATGATGTCGGCTTCGGCTCCGCTGAATCCGCTGGTCATCTCCGAGTCGGCGCCGCCTCGCATCACGAGCGCGCGATTCGGCGATCCCGCATTCGCCATGGCGGCGCGAAAGCCCTCTCCGATCGAGAGCACCGCGACGAACACGATCACGACACCGGCGATGCCGATCACCGCGACGGCGGACGAACTGAGGCGCCGCGGGATTGTCCTGACGCTCAGCGCCGAGATGATCAATGTCTGCGAGAGCCACCGGAACACGTCAGGTTCTCCGGAGCGCGTCGGTGATGCGCAGCCGCATCGCGGTCGTCGCGGGCAGCGCGCCGGCGACGAAGCCGAGGGCACAGCACAGACTCAGCCCGATGACGACGTGGCTACCGCGCATGATGAAGACGGGCAGCAGCGCGTTGTTGAAGCTGCCACGGCCCACGACCACCCACATGAGGGCCAGAGCCAGTCCCCCGCCGCTCAGCGCGAGGAACATCGATTCAGCGAGAACGAGGACCAGGATGAGCAAGTTCGAGAACCCGAGCGTCTTCAGCACGGCGATCTCGCTCGTTCGTTCGCGCACCGCCTGCGCCATGGTGTTGGCCAGAACGAGCAGGAACAACGTGAAAAGGACCGCCGCCAGAATAGCGATGATCATCGCCTTGATGTTGCCAACCTGGTTGACGAACCCCTGGAGGAATGCCTTTTCTGTCGACGTCTTCGTTTCCGCCGATGAATTCGCAAACTGCGAGTCGAGCCGCGCCGCGATCTCCGCGGAGTGCGAGGGATCGTCGATCCTGACGATGTACCAGCCGACCTGACCGAAGGCGCCGCGGCGGTTTTCGTCGAGATACTCGTAGTGAAAGAAGAAGTTCGTCTTGTCGAAGTCCCGGTCACCGTCGTAGATGGCGTCCACGTTGAAGAACCACGTCTGCCCTTCCTTCGGTTGCCAGATCGTGGCCTGGAGCGGGACCTTGTCGCCGATCTTCCAGCCGTACTTCTCCGCCGAGGCTTTGCCCACGATCGCGCCCTGGCGATCCGCAAGCCAAGCGCGCATCTGATCCTCCGGCACGCGCGCCTCGGGGTACAGAGAGAAGTACTCTGGACCGACGGCCACGACCGCGAATTCGTTGGCCTTGTCCTGGTACGTCCCGCCGAACCAGGTTTCGTTGCTGACGCCGGTGACCCCCGGCGTCGCCGCGATCCGACTCTGATAGGAAATCGGCAGCAACTGGATGAGGCTGACCTTGTGCAGCAGCATCAGGCGGTTCGCTCCCGCCATGTCCACGCCCATCGAAAACGCCGCCTGCACGACCATGAGGAAGCTATAGAGGACGAGCGCGATGAACACGGACGCGAGCGTAAAGATGGTCCTGACCTTGCGGCGCATCAGGTTGCGCCAGATCAGCGGGAGGTATCTCATACCACTGCCTCCATCAGCGTTCCCTTCTCGAGGTGCAACACCTGAGTGGCGCGGTCGGCGGCGTGCGGATCGTGCGTGACCATGATGATCGTCTTGCCGTGCTCGCGGTTGAGCGCCTGCAGGAGATCCAGAACTTCATCCCCCGCCTTTCGATCGAGATCGCCCGTGGGCTCGTCGCACAGCAGGAGCGTCGGATCGGTCACGATCGCACGCGCGATGCCGACGCGCTGCTCCTGACCGCCGGACAGCTGCCTCGGATAGTGCTTCGCGCGGTCGCTCAAGCCGACCACCTTGAGCGCGATCGAGACGTGTCTGCGGCGCTCCGCCTTGGACAGTTTCGTGAGCAGCAGCGGCAATTCAACGTTGCGCTCTGCGGTCAGCACCGGCAGCAGGTTATAGAGCTGGAACACGAAGCCGATGTTCTCCGAGCGCCAGCGCGCGAGCGCGGCGGCACTCAGGCCGCTGATGTCGATGCCACCGACCTCGATCGAGCCTTCCGTCGGCGAATCGAGGCCGCCAATCAGGTTCAACAGGGTCGTCTTGCCGGAACCGGACGGACCCATGAGCGCGAGGAACCCTCCGTTCGCGACGTTCACGTTCACGCCCTGCAGGACGTCGATCCGTTCTGTGCCGCGCCGGAATGCCTTGTGGACGTTGTGAGCTCGAACCAGTACTTCCGTGTTCATTTCACGACTATTTTGGACGCGGCCGTCAGTTCGGCGGGAGGCGACACCACCACACGATCGCCTGGCTGGAGTCCCGCGAGGACTTCGACGCGCTCGCCGTCGGCGTCGCCCAGCCTGACTGCACGGCGCTCGACGCCGTCCCCGCGCACGACGAAGGCGAAGCTGTTGCCGCCTTCCGTCTTGATCGTGGCCCTTGGCGTAAGGGTCGTCGACTGCGCGACGGGCGTGGCCGATTCGTCCGCGTCACGCAGGAACGACACTTTGATCGCCATGTCCGGCAGGATTCGCGGATCCAGTTCATTGAAACCGATGCGGACGAGGACCGTGGCCTTCTGGCGATCAGCGGTCGGGACGGTGGTGATCACGCGCGACGGGATCATCCAATCGGGGTATGCATCGAGCACGGCAACGACTTCCTGGCCCGGCTTCACGCGGCTGATGTAGCTCTCGTTGACGTCAACCTCGATCTCCAGCGAGTTCATGTCGACGATGGTGCAGATGCCGGTGCGGGTGAAGCCGCCGCCGGCCGAGACGGGCGACACCATCTCGCCAGGCTGCGCGTCCTTCGAAACCGCGACGCCTCCGAACGGCGCCCGTATGACGTAGTTGCTCAACTCGGCCTGCTCCACTTGAATCTGACGCTCGGTGACGGAGATCTGTTCTCGCAGCGCGGCGATGTGCGCTTCGATAGAATCGGCGTCGGCCTTCGCCTGATCCACCTGCGACTGCGACACGATCCGGTCCGCGAGCAGCTGCGTCACCCGGCGCTCGGCCAGGCGCGCCTGTTCGAGCCGCACTTCATTCTCGCGAAGTCCGCGACGCGCGGCCTCCGCCTGGGCCTCCGCGAGCGCCAGCGCCGCCCGTGGCGAGGAGGCGTCCAGCCGGGCGAGGACCTGGCCCTCCCTGACCATCATCCCCTCCTCGACGTTCACCTCGATGACCTTGCCCGTGATCTTCGATGAGACCGTTGCGCGACGTCTCGCGGTCACGTACCCGGATGCGTTCAACACCGCGCCCTGCGTGCCGGCGGCGCGCATCGACACACTTGCGACCTGTACCTCGATGGGGCGCTCCCGGGTCAACCACCGCCACGCCGCGAACCCGCCCACTGACAGCAAGATCAGCAGCCCGATCCACAGAATCCATCGCCCGGCGCCCGGGCGTTCAGGGTCGCGTTCGATGCGCAAAGCGGCCAGATCGTGTGTGAGATCAGTCATGGAAAGCGATCAAACTAGTATAGTAAGGCTGCTTAGTACTTCGGCACTTCATCTTCATTTCCGTAGCGCTTCGGTATACAGTCCGTCCGCAGCACCGGATTCGTCCCATCTTTCCTTTTCGGAGGCTTCACATGAAGCGATGTTTCACGTCCCAGCTCGTCCTGGCCGTGCTCCTCTGCGCCGGCCCGGCTTTCGCGCAGGCGAAGGCGACTGCGCAGAACGTGCCCGAGATTCCCTATGAATCGGTCCCGAACTTTCTGAAGCTGCCACCCGGGCTGTACCTGGGCGAAGCGATCGGCGTGTCGACCAATTCGAAAGGGCATGTCTTCGTCTACACGCGCAGCGCCAACACGCGGCTGTTCGAATTCGATCAGAACGGCACCTACGTCCGTGAGATTGGCGAAGGCGCGTACAACTTCGAGTTTGCGCACAGCGTTCGCGTCGACTCGCAGGACAACATCTGGGTCGTCGACGAAGGCACCAATACCGTCGTCCGGTTCAATCCCGAAGGACACATCACGATGGTCCTCGGGCGCAGGCCACCCGCCGTCCTTGGTATGGCCGCCGCCCCGCCAGGCCCCGCGCCGCCGCCGGCGAAGTACACGTTCGGCCGGCCAACCGATGTCGCGTGGGATCCGCAGGGCAACATCTTCGTCTCGGACGGCTACGTGAACCACCGTGTCGTCAAGTTCGACAAGAACGGCCGCTTCGTCAAGCAGGTGGGCAGCCAGATTCCCGGATCGGAGCCAAGCCAGTTCAGCACGCCGCACGGGATCGCTGTCGACTTGAACGGCAACGTCTACGTCGCCGACCGCGCGAACAACAGAATGCAGGTGCTCGACAACAACCTGGTGCTGCGCAACATCTACGACAACATCGGCGTGTCGTGGACGGTCTGCATCTCGCCCGGACCCCACCAGTATCTTTTCAGCTCGAACTCGAACCCGAACGGCAATACGCCCGGCTCGTGGGACATCACCGGCGAGATCTACAAGATGGAGCTCGACGGCACGATCATCGGGAAGTTCGGTCACGCCAGCAAACAGCTTGGCGGCTTCCAGGTGGTGCACATGATGGACTGCCGTAACCCCGATCAGATCATCGTCGCCGAGATCGAATCGTGGCGCGTGCAGAAACTGATGCTGAAGCCGACGACCGGCGCCCCGGTCAAGCCGACGACAACGGCGGCGAGATAAGGGAGGCAATCATGAAACGCACACTCCAGATTTCGCTCGCCGCGGCCCTTCTCGCCGGTGTCTCACTGAGCGCACAGCTTGTGGTTCCCGAACTCGCGTATGAGGCCGCGATCGAACCGCTGAAGCTTCCGGCGAACCTGAACTTCGGCGAGGTTGCCGGCGTGGCGACCAACTCGAAAGGTGACGTGTTCGTCTACACGCGAACGGGTCATCCGACCCTGTCGCTTGGCACCGCTCGCCCGTTTGCGCACGGCGGCTCGCGGATGTTCCGGTTCGACAAGACCGGCAAGTACGTCGGCGAGATCGGCCAGGGCGTCTACGCGTTCCTGTTCGCCGAGAAGGTAAAGGTCGATCCACAGGACAACATCTGGGTCGTCGATCAGATGTCGAACACGATTCTGGAGTTCGATCCTGAGGGACGCCTCGTGATGCTGCTCGGACGGAAGGCGGAAGCCGAAGCCGTGCCGGCTCGGGGCGCGGCACCGCCTGCGGCGCCAGCGGGTGGTCCTGCGGGTGCTCCCGCGCCGCAGGCGCAGGGAGGCGCACGTGCGGGTGGCGCTCCAGCGCCGCCTCAAGGTGGACGCGGTGGCGGCGCGGCTGACGCCGAAGCACCGGCCGGTGGCCGCGGACGCGGTGGTCCTCCGGGAGCGGGCGGACAACAGGACGTCTTCAACCGGCCGACCGACGTCGCATGGGACGCGGCGGGCAATATCTACGTCGCGGACGGGCTCGGCACCAACTCGCGCATTGCGAAGTTCGACAAGAACGGGAAGTTCGTTCGCTCGTGGGGCCAGACCGGAACCGCGCCGGGCCAGTTCCGCCAGCCGCGGAGCATCGCGATCGACGCGCAGGGCCTCGTCTATGTCGCCGATGCCGGCAACCGCCGCATCCAGGTGTTCGACGCCGACGGAAACCTGAAGGGGCGATTCCTGAACGTCGGGACGCCGCGCGCCATCTGCATCACGTCCGGCCCTCGCCAGGTGATGTATGTGTCGAACTCGAATCCCCCTGAGGACATCGACGCGGAGGGCGAGATCTACAAGGTGGATCTCACCGGCAAGCTGCTCGGCAAGTTCGGACACGCCGGCCGAATCGCGAAGGAGTTCAACGGCGTCAACCAGCTCGAGTGCCGAAGCGAGAACGAGCTCTGGGCCGCCGAGATCGGCAACTGGCGCGTGTCGAAGATCACGCTCCGCGCCAACGCGACGAACTAAGTCAACTCCCGACTCCCAACTTCCAACTCCCAAGGCGCCCGCCAGGCGCAGCTCCTTGGGGGTTGGGAATTGGAGGTTGGGAGTTTTTACATATCTCCCCTCACATGTCGTTTATTGTGCTTGGCGCCACAGAGATCGAGCGCCTGCTGCCGATGCGTGAATGCATCGACGTGATGGCGCGCGCATTGGTCGATCTCGAGCACGGGGCGCTGGTACAGCCCCTCCGCACTCTCTACGTTCCTCCGGGGCTCAGGGGTGGGACGATGTGGATGCCGGCGTATCGGTCGAGCCCCAAGCCGATGTTCGGCACGAAGCTGCTCTTCGTGTTGCAGGACAACCCTTCTCGCGGTCTCGACAGTCACCAGGGACAGGTGATCCTCGCGGACGGCGAGACCGGGCAGCTTCGCGCGTTGCTGGACGCGTCTGCCGTGACCGCGATCCGCACGGCGGCCGTGTCGGCGCTTGCGACTCGGCTCCTCGCCAGGGAGGACGCGCGCGTGCTTGCGATTGTCGGCACGGGCGTGCAGGCGAGAAAGCACCTCGAATCGATTCCGCTGGTTCGTTCGATCGCTCGCGTACTGATCGCGGGCCGGACAGCCGATCACGCGCGGCAATTTGTATCCGAGGTATCGAATGACCGCGGCGTCTCCATCGAGGCCGCCGAGAACACCGAAACAGCGATTCGCGAGGCTGATGTCATCGTGACCGCCACCAGCTCTCCGACACCCGTCATCGCGCGCGAATGGCTTCGCTCCGGCGCGCACCTCAACGCCGTTGGCGCCAGCCGCCCGATGCACAGTGAGATAGACGCGCGCACCGTTGCGGACGCCCTTCTCGTCACCGATCGGCGCGAGTCCCTCGAGGCCGAGGCGGGCGACTATCGACAGGCTGTGTCCGACGGTGTGATTGGGGGCACGGACGCTGCCGCAGAGCTGGGCGAGCTGCTGACGGGGAAGCGATCGGGTCGAACGTCGGCCGGGCAGCTGACGATGTTTCGCTCGCTGGGACTCGGGATCGAGGATCTTGCGGCCGCCGAGCACGTGCTCGCGAAAGCGCTCGAAAACGGCGTTGGTATTACCGTCGATCCGTCCTAGATTTGCGTTAACTCCCAACCTCCAACTTCCAACCCCCAAGTCGGCACAGCTCCGACTGTTTGGGAGTTGGGAATTGGGAGTTGGGAATTTCAGTAGACGTAGACGGCGCCCGAGCCGCGCATCGAGTTGTCGGCCTGGTTGCCGGCGGAGCCGCCATCTTCGCCTCGGGCTGCAACCGCCAGCGTGCCGCCGTCACCGCTCAGTCCAAGCGCTCCGCCGAACTCATCGTATGCGTCGGCGTTCGGCGCCTTCAGATACGCGCGCTGCGACCACTGCCCCGCGGTGCGTGTGAAGAGATAAACGGCGCCCGACCCGGGCGCCGAGAAGTCCTTCTGGTTTGCGTTGACGCCGCGGCCACCTCCGCCTTGAAGCATGGAGGATGCGACCATCACGTTGCCGTCGCGGTTCACCGCGACGCGCATGCCAAACAGGTCGTTCTCGGCGATGTTCGACGGCTTGACGTACGCCTGCTGCGTCCACCTGCCGTTCGCTTTCACGAAGATGTACAGCGCGCCGTTCGACTGGTCCTGTATCTGTGGGCCGGTGTACTGCTCGCCGTTGATTCCGCCGACGAGGCCGTCTTCATCGGCTGCAGTGACGACCAGCGTGTTGCCGTCACCGCTGATCGCCAGCGATGAGCCGAAGGCGTCCTGCGGCTTTGCGTTGTTCGACTGCTTGAGGTACGTCGTTTGCGACCACGTCGTGCCGTTGCGGACGAAGATATAGGCGCAGCCTGATCCCGCCTTGGAGTTGTCCGCTTCGTCGCCGTTGACGCCCGAGGAGCCGCCGTCCTCGTCATAGCCGCAGACGCCCAGCGTGTTGCCGTCGCTCGAGAGGTCGACGCAGAAGCCGAACAGGTCACCTCCCTGCGTCTTCGCGCCTTTGAGATACGCCTGTTGCGACCACGTGGCACCGGCGCGGGTGAAAACGTAGGCCGCACCGGCGTTGGCCGCGGAGTTGTCGGCCTGGTTGCCGTTGATCCCCGTCGCGTTGCTCGCCTCCGTTGACGCTCCAACGGCCATCGTGCTGCCGTCGTCGCTCAACGTCAGCGACCAGCCGAACTGATCGCCGGCTTCGGCGTTCGAGGCCTTGACGTAAGCCTGTTGTGCCCACTTGCCGCCGCTGCGCGCGAAGACGTAGGCGGCACCGGAATCCTCGGCGCCGTTGTCCGCGCCGTTGCCGTCGACGCCGCGGGCGGAGCTGTCCTCGCGCGTCGTGCTCACGGCCAGCGTGTTGCCGTCCGCATTCAGCGCCACCGAAAACCCGAAGCTGTCGTACGCGTCGGTGTTGGAGGCCTTGATGTACGCCTGCTGCGCCCACGGTCTCCCGGAGCCTGTGCGCGTGAAAACGTACACGGCGCCCGAGTCGCTCGCCGAATCATCCTTCTGGTTGCCATCGATGCCGGTGGCGGCGCTGTCTTCGCCCATCGCGGCGACTGCGAGCGTGTTGCCGTCGCGGCTCAGCGCAAGCGTGCGGCCCGACAGTGCACTGCCGAAGCCCAGCTGATCGTCCAACCCCGGATTGGAGGCTTTCAGGTAGGCGACGGGCGTGAAATTGCGCGCCACGACGCCGGGATTACCCGCGCGCGCGGCCTGCTGGCCGCGCACCGACGCACCGCTCAACGACAACGTCACTGCAAGCACCAGGCAATACAGCACTCGATTCATCGCCTCTCCAGCCCCCCTCATTTTCTTGGTGGCGCGGATTCTCTGCTGAGCTTTGGTACCTGTCAAGCAACGCGCAGACGATAATGACGACCATAGAAAGAAAAAGGAGAGCGACCGAATGGCGAACGCACCGACCCAGGATCCGCCGGCGCGCCCCATGTCCCCGCCAGATGCGGGAGCCCAGTTAACCGAAAGGCGGATGGCCGCCTGGATCGGCAAAGCGCTGCGCGTGGAAGGAAGAATTGTCAGTACTGAGGACCTCACCATCGACGGCAGCGTCGACGGTTCGATCGAGCTTGGAGATCGCAGCCTGACCATCGGACCTGGCGCCACGGTCAAAGCGAACCTCACAGCCAGGAGTATCACGATCAGCGGAAGCGTGACCGGCAGCGTCCGTGCCACGGAGGTGGTCGATCTGCGCGCCACGGGATCGGTGAACGGCGACATCAACGCGACACATCTCCTGATGGCCGACGGTGCCAGTGCCCAGGGAAAAATCGAAGCAGGGGTCAGGAAGAAGGGGTAGCGGGCGTGATATTCTTCGCGTCCTTAAGTCTTTCACCGGCAACAACCAGGGACAACAACAGGAAGAGAGGAGTCCGCCAAATGGACGAGCAAAAACCCAAGCTGCCCCCGGAGGCCGTCGAGCTCTACACCCAGTTCATCCATGGGGAGATCAACCGCCGTGACTTCATGGATGGCGTCAGCAGGCTCGCGATCGCGGGTCTCGCAGCGGGAGCCGTCATCGACGCGCTGATGCCGAACTATGCGGCGGCACAGCAGGTTTCCAAGACCGACGCGCGCATCAAGGCCGAATACGTCACAGTGCCGTCTCCGCAGGGAAACGGCAGCATCAAGGGGTACTTCGTGCGCCCCGCTAACGCCGGCAACGCCAAACTCCCCGGCGTCCTGGTCATCCACGAGAACCGCGGCCTCAATCCCCACATGGAGGACATCGCGCGGCGGTTCGCGCTTGCCAATTTCATGGCGTTCGCGCCGGACGGTCTCACGTCCCTCGGCGGCTACCCGGGCGACGACGTCAAGGGTGGTGAGCTGTTTGGCAAGCTCGATCGCCCCAAGTTGACCGAGGATTTCGTGGCTTCGGCGATGTGGCTGAAATCGCGTCCAGACTCCAACGGAAAGATCGCCGCCACAGGGTTCTGCTTCGGCGGCGGCGTTGCCAATACGCTCGCGGTACGGCTGGGGCCAGGTCTCGCGGCGGCGGCTCCGTTCTACGGCGCTGCGCCGATGGCGGCAGACGTGCCGAAGATCAAGGCGGCGATTCTCGTTCACCACGGCGCGCTCGACACCCGCCTGGTCGAGGCGTGGCCGGAATACGAAAAGGCCCTCAAGGCTGCCGGGGTTCCGTACGAAGGTCACATCTATCCGGGTGCCGTGCACGGCTTCAACAACGATGCGACTCCGGAGCGGTACAACAAGGCTGCGGCCGATCAGGCGTGGAACCGCACGATCGAGTGGTTCAACAAGTACGCTCGACCCGCCGCGTCCTGAACGGCATTCACTTTCCGCGAGGACGGGTCCGATTCGTCCTCGCGGAATCCTCCTTCAATGCGATCATCTGCGCCGTGAACCGCGCCTTTCGATTGCACGCACTCCTTTTCGCCGTCTTACTACTGCTCGCGTCGTCCCCGGCGCGGGCGCAAGCCCCGCTCGAGCACCTGACGCTCATCGCGCCTGCCGCACCGGGCGGCGGGTGGGATCAGACCGCTCGCGCCATGCAGCATGCGCTGCAGGCCGAAGGCATCGTGCGGGTTGTCGAGGTGGAGAACATCGCCGGCGCCGCAGGGACCATCGGGCTCGCCCACTTTGTATCCAACTACCAGGGCCGCGATGATACGGTTCTCGTCACCGGACTGGTGATGCTCGCCGCGATCCTGTGGAACGACTCACCGACGACTCTCGCCGGCGTGACGCCGCTCGCCGGCCTCACGGGAGAGCCGGAGGTGATCGCCGTACCAGCCGGTTCACCGCATCGCGACATGGCGTCGCTGCTGACGTCCCTGCGCGCCAATCCAGCCGGTGTGTCGTGGGGCGGCGGGTCCGCGGGCGGCACTGACCACCTTCTTGCAGGATTGATTCTCGCCTCGGCCGGCGTCGAGCCCGGACTCGTCAACTACATCGCGTTCTCCGGCGGCGGAGAGGGCGTGACTGCGCTGCTTGGAGGGAATGTCACCGCCGGCGTCAATGGCTATAGCGAAGCGGCGGCGCACATCGAGAGCGGACGGCTTCGTGCGCTTGCCATTTCAACCTCGGCGCGCGTGCCGGGCATCGATGTACCGACGTTGCGCGAGCAGGGCATCGACATCGACATGATCAACTGGCGCGCCGTCGTTGCTGCGCCTGGACTCTCGCTGGCGCAGCGCGATCGCCTGATCTCGGTGATCTCGCGAATGGTGCGGTCCCCCACGTGGCAGCGCACCCTCAGCGATCGTGATTGGACCGACATGTACGTGGCCGGCGACGCGTTTGATGCGTTCCTCTGGAGCGAGCGTGCGCGCGTAGACCGTATCGTGAAGAGGCTGCGAAGCGGCGCGAGCGCGGCACCCGCCCGCGGCACCGACTGGATATTTCCGGTCGTGATCGGGCTCGCCGCTGCCGTCGTCGCATTCCTGCTGGCACGACAACGGGTGCTCACGCGGCGCCAGCGCGGACCGACGGTGGTGCCGGTCGCCGTTGACTGGCGTTCGGTGATCTGGGTGTGCGCGGGCCTGGCCGGGTACCTCGCCGCGATATCGACCGGCGGTTTTGTGGTGGCGTCCACGATCCTGTTCTCGAGCGTCGCGGTGGCGTTCGGAAGCCGACGAAGGACACGCGACGCGGCGATCGGCCTGCTCGTGTCCGGTGCGGTGTTCGTCGTGTTCACCCGCGGGCTCGGCTTGCACCTCCCGGAGGGTGTACTCGGCGCGTGGACACGCTGAGCGCGCTCAGCGACGGGTTCGCAACGGCGCTCACTGCGACGAACCTCCTGTGGGCCCTGGTCGGCGTGACGCTCGGCACCGCGGTGGGCATGCTGCCCGGCATCGGCCCGGCGCTCACCATTGCACTTCTGCTCCCCGTGACGCTGTCGCTGCCGCCCACGCCCGCGTTCATCATGTTCGCGGGGATCTACTACGGCGGTATGTACGGCGGATCCACGTCGGCCATCCTCCTCAATACGCCCGGCGAGAGCGCGTCCATCATGACCTCCGTGGACGGCTACGCGATGGCGCGCGCGGGGCGTGCAGGCCCGGCTCTCGCGACCGCGGCGATCGGATCGTTCGTGGCGGGCACATTGGCGACCGCGGCGCTGACATTCACCGCCCCGGTGATGGCGGAGTTCGCACTCCGCTTCGGGCCGGCCGAGTACTTCGCACTCACCGTTCTCGCATTCATGGCCGTGTCGTGCGTGCTGAGCGATTCGCTGATCCGCGGATTCGCAAGCCTCGTGTTCGGCTTGTGCCTCGGCCTGGTGGGCATCGATCCGCTTACCGGAGGGGCTCGACTTACCTTCGGCATCCCCCAGCTTCTGGACGGCATCGATGTCGTCATCGTCACCCTCGGACTGTTCGCCGTCGGCGAAGTGCTCTACGCCGCTTCGACGCGAACGTCGGAGCGCGACGAGATCGCCGAAATCGAAACGTCCGTCTGGATGAGCGCCGACGACTGGAAGCGATCGTGGAAGCCGTGGCTGCGAGGAACGGCGATCGGGTTTCCACTCGGCAGCCTGCCTGCGGGCGGCGCGGAGATCCCGACGCTGCTGTCGTACGCTTTGGAGCGGCGCTTGTCGAAGACTCCGGAACAATTCGGTCGCGGCGCGATCGAGGGTGTGGCTGGACCGGAGGCGGCCAACAACGCATCCGCGGCCGGCACGCTGGTTCCGTTGCTGACTCTTGGTCTGCCCACATCGGCTACTGCAGCGGTGATGCTTGCCGCGTTTCAGCAATACGGGTTGCAGCCGGGACCGCGCCTGTTTGCCGAACAAGGGCGCCTTGTCTGGGCGCTGATTGCCAGTCTCTACATCGGTAACGCGATGCTGCTCGTGTTGAACCTGCCGTTGTTACGAGTGTGGGTCAATCTTCTGAAAATTCCGAAACCGTTGCTCTACGCCGGCATCCTGACGATCGCGAGCCTCGGTGGGTACGGACTCAACCAGTCGGTCTTCGACATCGCGGTGATGTACGTCATTGGCGTCGCGGGATACGTCATGCGGCAGGCACGGATGCCGCTGGCGCCGGCCGTGATTGGCGTCATCCTGGGGCCGATCGCGGAACAGCATTTCCGCCGCGCGCTGGCGATCGGCGAAGGCAGCCCGCTCATCTTCTTCACCCGGCCCCTGTCGTGTGCGCTGCTGGTCGTCGCCGTCGTCCTGGTGATCATTCCGGTTTTTGTGCGGCGCCGCCCGGCGCCGTCGGACTAACCAGCCAGAACGCCAACCCGCTTGGGCTCACTGCGCATCATGCCGTCGATCGAGATCGCGTTCCAGGACCGTAGTGCCAGGAGCAGGAAGAAGGCGATCGCGTAGTCGAGCTGCAGCCACGCGATGGTGAAATCCGACCGAAGCATCGTGCCGAACGTCAACGCGGTGATCATCAGGCTGCCGGCGATCAGCGCAGTTCGGGTCTGGAACCCGACGAGGATCAGTAGCCCGATCAGCGTCTCGACGAACGGGAGCACAGAGGCAAACAGCGTCAAGAAGGCGGACGGCATGACCGGGACGTCCTTGAATTGCGTGAGCATGTACGCCTGGAAGGCCGGGAGGCCGAGCGCGATGCGGACGATCCCGCGCATCATGATGTTGACGCCGAAGGTGAGCCGGAACAGCGCGTACGCGATCGCTGCGTCGGAACGCTGGTCTGTGGCCACATGACTTTCCATTCCTGGCAGATTCGCCATCGTCGCTCCTCTCACTTCGCCCACAACTGGGCATTGCCGTACGCCTCAACCGCCTCGCGCACTTCGGAAAATGGAGTCAGTCGTCCGTGTATTGGTACGATCTGCTCGACGTCGAGCTGCAAACGAGTCACCGCGTCGTAGAAGTGCGCGAGATTGGGGACCGCGCCTGGAAGGTCGCCTCTGTTGGCCGGGGGCGTCCACGAATCAGCCTCGATCAGCATCTTTTCGCGCGGCAGGTACACCATCAGCATCCCGACGTTGTGCATGTTGCCGGCGTAATGATAGATGTTCAGGTCGCGCGTACCGTCTGCCATCACGCGGCTTCCCGTCACCCCCTCGAACACCGGCGCGCGGCCGGATTGCGCCAGCCGATCGGGATTGATCGTCCGCGGGTTGCGCCACGCATTCTGGTAGAAGGCGACATTGGCCTGCTGCGTGATGATCGTCGCGCCTTCGGCGGCGTAGGTCCGCAGGCCGCCGGAGTGGTCGAAGTGGTGATGCGTATTGATCAGATATCGAATCGGCTTGCCTGGGATGGCCCGTTTGATCGCCTCGATTACCAGGATCGATCGAGCCTCCGTTTCGGGCGCGTCGACGACGACGATGTGATCCCTGAACTCGATGGCAACGCTCTTCGCGCCGCCGGGGAACAACCACACACCGTCCGACACCTTCTCCCCCTGGACCCTCTCGGGAGCTGGTGCCGCCGCCTGTCGGATGTTCACAGGCACGTCGATCGTCACGGCCGCGTTGGGCTTGACGTCGGTCACGGTCAGGTCGAGCACTGGATACCCGCCATTGCGCTGGACGATGCGCGTCGGGAACTTCACGCCGCCGAAGTCCTTGTAGCCGCTGAACACGGCTTCGAGTTTCGTGTCGCCGAGCACGGGGCTGCCGAACCAGGTCTCGATCCCTTCGACGAGATTCTGGTCGCCAATGACGCCTTCGAACTTCATCTTGTTGGGACCGGTGAATGACACGATCGTTTTCTTGGCGCCACGAATGGTCTCGCTCCGTGCCGTCGCGCTGTTGGCCAGGGCCGCCTTGACGAATCCCTGAGGCGTCAGCCAGATCTGCGCAAGCCGGCCGTCGACCGCGGAGCGGAAATCACGTTCGGGCGCCGCCGGCACGGCGTTCTGGCCGACCATGTCCCAGGCGTATCCGCCACTCAGAAGCCAGGTCTGGCGCAGCTCGCCGATGAGTGGCTGGAAGCCGCCCCCGAGCGGCGGATTCTGCAGTTGCTGGCGCCTGCGGTCGTCGCGCATGGCCGGCGTGGCGAAATCGATGGTCATCGTCAGGTTCGGCACGCTGAAGCGTGGCCACGGCGAATTGCCGTCGTACGGCTGGCCGAAGATGCCGTCGGTTCCTCTCCCCGAAAACTCGAGCGACCGCAGGCTGGCGGCGCCGAGAGCCGCCGCGGCGGCATCGAGGACGGCCCGTGCGTCCTGGGCCCGAAGGTCGATGGCCGAACAGATCACAGCGAGAAACAGAATCAGGAGAGGTTTCTTCATGGAAGCTCCGCGCGAACTGTGCCGGTTCCGCCGGGCCAAGTCAAGAGTGCGGGTCGTCATCAGGGAGTAGACGCGTCTCTCACGACGGGGGCGCCAATCAGCAACCGGTTCTTCGGTGTGATGTCGCCCGGAATCGCCTGTGTCCAGATGCGGTAGCCGTGTTGCTCGAGACGGAGCGCCCGCGTGATGTCGATGGCGAGCGAGCCATCGACCCATCCTGACAATCCACCGCCGTCGTTCTTCGCGAGGTCATGACAGCACGGCAGCACGGCGACGCGGGCGCGCGCGGCCGCCGCGAGCTCGAGCACTCGATCCGTCAGGTCACCGCACACGTGGCTCGAGACGACCACGTCGGAGGCATGAATCTCCGCGCCCTCGAGGGGGCTCGCCACGAATGTCACCCGCCCGGTCAGCCGCGGCCACGCGTCAACGAGCACGTCGTGCAGTTTGGCGCTCGAGGGCGGCAGCGTCTGGTCGACGACCAGCGCGCCGGGCGAAGAGTTGTCCAGGATCAGCATCACGTGGGCGAGCAGCCCGTGTCCGCCGCCGAGATCGACGACGCGGCCGCCTCGGAAGAGCCGCCGGACACGGCGTGCGACTTCCCACGCTTCATACAGCTCTTTGCGCGGCAGGCATGCCGCGTGACAGACGGCCCGCGCCACGCGATCGAACAGCGTGTCGGTGGAAAAGCGATCGAGGTCGCGATCGGTCAGACGTCCGTGGGACGATCGTGAGAACACGGTATGGTCCATACTAAGGGGTGGCGACCACTACAATCGAGAGGCCGACATGAAGCACCTCACTCTGAGCGCAGCGCTGCTTGGTACCCTTGCGTGTGGCGTTGTCAGCAGCGCTTCGGCGCAGCAGGCCGCGCCGCCCCGCGGAATCGTCAACATCGCTCCCGATCTGTACCGCGCGCAGAACGACAACCACTACACCGTGTTCCTGGTGACCCCCGAGGGGATCATCATGTCGGATCCCATCAACCGGGATTTCTCGATGTGGCTCAAGTCCGAGCTCCAGCGGCGATTCAACCGTCCCGTTCGGTATGTGCTCTACACGCATCACGACTGGGATCACGCGTCCGGAGGAGCGGTCTTCGCCGACACCGCCCAGTTCGTTGCTCACGCCAATATGCCGGAGGCACTGACGCTGCCCGCAGGCAATCTTCCGCTGCCGTCGGACCTGACGGGCATGGATGCGAACCGCAACGGCCGGATCGAGCGCACCGAGGCGAAGGGAAACATGCCGGCCAATTTTGCGCTGACCGACGCGAACCAGGACGGCGCGTTGAGCGGAGCTGAAATCGCGCGCGGGGCGCTCAACGATGTTCACCCGCCGACAACAACCTATTCCGATCGGCATACGGTCACGCTCGGCGGGAAGACCGTGGTCATGGTGCACACCGGCATGGCGCACGCGCCGGACTCGTCCGTACTGCATTTTCCGGCGGAGCGAGTCATCTTCAGCGCGGACATCGTTCAGGCGAAGCGGTTTCCTGGAGGCGTCACGCCAACGGTCGGCTCGTGGATCGACGCACTTCGCACGGTCGAGAAGCTGGACTTCGATGTCGCCGCAACCGGCCACGCGCTGAGCGGCAAGAAGGAAGACGTCACCGCGTTGCGCCAGTACCTGGAGAAGTTGTCCACGGGGGTCGCGGCGGGAATCGGTGCGGGGAAGAGCCTTGCGGAGATTCAGCAGTCGCTGAGCTTTCCAGAGTACAAGGCGTGGGAGCGGTATGACGCCCAGCCCAAGATCCACATCGCGCAAGTGTACGCAACGATGAAAGGAACCAATTAACTGCCGCGGATGCCGCAAAGGGCATCGAATCGGTAGCCGCGCGCCCTGAGCGCCGGAACCAGCAGGCGCGTCGCCTCGACGGCATACCTGCGGTCGGCGTCAGGGTTCGCGTGGTGGCCGTCGTGCATCACGACAATGTCGCCGTCGGACACGCGGCGCGCGAGTCGCTGCGCGAGCCCCTCCGCCTCGCGAGCGCGGTACCAATTCCAGTCCCACAGGCCCCAGGTCCATCCGACGAGCCTGTAATCCATCTTGATCAGAGCGTCGTACATCGCGCCGCTGCGCCAGCCTGCGTGCGGCCTGAAGAGCGGGCACGGGCGCTGCCCGGCCAGGCGTTCAATGCGATCCGCATTGCGGTTCAGCAGCGCCGCGAGGTCGTCCGGCGTCTTGACCATCAGCGCGCGGGTGTCCGAGTGCAGTGCGACGCCGTGCCCTTCGTCGAACATCCGCCGTACGAGGCTCGCGGTTGCGTCGGTAATGTGCGCGTCAATGAGGAAGAACGTCGCGCGGGCGCCTGTGTCGCGCAGCACGTCGAGGAGCTCGGGGGTCGCCGTCGGGTTGGGGCCATCATCGAACGTCAGATAGACGGTCGGTTGCGCGGTCGCGTCGCGCGGCATTCTCCACAGCGATCGCGACGGCGCGAACGTCTCGAGCAGGAACGGAAATGGCGCCGTGTGCGCGAGCACAACGGCTATGAGCCCGGGGACGAGAACCCACAGCATGAGAAAGAAGGCCGCGGCTCCCCCTATTTCTCGGCTCCGACCGCCGTCTCGCCCGCGCCCGGTCTCGATGAACGTTGCGTCAGGACAAAGACCAGCCACGCGATCGCCGCGACAGCCACGATGATCGTCAGCCACCGAATGCCGCCCGCGAGGCCGGCAGCGGTGACCGTCGGCCAGGGGAACTGACGCAACACACCGAAACGGTCGATCATCCAGTGCCAGCCGGTATGAGCGATGAGCGCCGAGAGAATGATGGTGCCCATTCGTTCTGCAACGACGAACCGGAACAGGACTTCGAGGGCGGGCACGAGCAGCGCGAGAACGAGAAGCTGGCCGAGCTCAACGCCGACGTTGAACGACAGCAGCGATGTCAGCAGGTGCGAGCCGGCGAACTGCAGCGTGTGCTCGAGGCCAAATGAGAATCCGAATCCATGGACGAGACCGAACAGGAACGTGATGATCCACCGTCGAGCCAGCCGGGCAGCCACGATATTCTCCAGCGCCATGTAGACGATGGACATTGCAATCAGCGTCTCGATGAGCGGTGGAAACCAGAGTGCGTCAGGCGCGTAGTTGTAGGCTGACGCGATAAGGGTAATTGAGTGCGCGACGGTGAACGAGGTGACGATCGGAATGAGCGCTCGCGCTCGGCGGAACGGGATCACGAGGCACAGCAGGAACAACAGGTGGTCGATGCCGTCCAGGATATGGAAGAAGCCGAGGCCGACGAAGCGCATCGCCGCCTGGTGCCATCGCGGATCGAGCCTGATCAGTCCGGCATCGCCTGGAAGCTCGTATGCGCGGACGACGCCGCCAGGAGGCAGAAAACGTAGTGCCGTGATGACCGACAACGCGAGCCGATCGAACGCCGCGTGGATCGAAAAACGCGATCGATCGGACTGAATCGGGTACTCGAATAGCACGTCGAGCAGTCCCTGTTCCCAGAAAATCGTGGTGTCTGCCGGCAGCGTGGGGCCGGTGACGTGCGCGAGCGCGTCCTCGTAGGCGCCGAAGGATCGATCCGACTCCAGCGACATACGAGTCGACACGATCCGCGGGTTTTCAAGAAGCGTGTCGCCTTCGTAGATCTCGATCTTGTTCGACAGCCAGACCGTCGCCGCGTCGCGGAGGGCCTGATCGACACGCGACAGGTCCACGTAATCGCGCTCGCGGCGGGGGAACTCGATGTCCATGATCGCCTTGAGCGGCACGCGCATGAGCAGCCGCAGCGTCTGGCCTTCCGGCTTGGCGAACGCCTGTACCGTTACGTCCCTCGGGATGTCGTGAGCGGAGAGGCGGGCCGCTGGAAAGACCAGCGCGACCAGGAGCAACGCGTGTGGCAGCGCGGACCCAAAGGGTCCGCGCCGCCTACTGGTCTTCATGGGAGGCCTGAGGCGACTATCGCGTACTTGGCCAGGTCGTTCCCTGGTTCGCCTTGTTCACGGCCGCCATTCCTTTGTACACGAACTTCTGAAGGCGTTTGCCTTCGTACGTTTCGGTCGTGTAGAGGTTGCCCTTCGAGTCGATCGCGATGCTGTGCACGCCGTAGAACTGCCCGGGCTGACGGCCGCCGTCCCCGAACGTCGTCACCTCCTGCAGGGTCTGACGATCGACCACTTTCACTTTCTCGTTCACACCGTCCGCCATGAAGATGTACTTCTGCTGCGGGTCTTTGGAGAACGCGATGTCCCAGACCGAGCCCGCGTTCTTGGTGTTCTTCGCGTAAAACGCTTCCTTGACGAACTTGCCCTCGGGCGTAAAGACCTGGAGGCGGTCGCCAACGCGATCGCAGACGTACAGGAGGCGATCCACCGAGAGATCTGCGCAGTGCACGGGGTTGCGGAACTGCTGCGCGGGAGGCGCGGCCGGATCGTACGCCGGCAGCGGCGTGTCATCGGGCTTGTTGCCGTAGGCGCCCCAGAATCGCTTGAGCTTGCCGGTGTCGGCGTCGAGCACCGCGACGCGTTTATTGAGGTAGCCGTCCGCGATGTACGCCTCGTTGGCCTTTGCGTCGACGAAAATCTTCGCGACGCGCCCGAAGCTCACCTCATCGTTGCTGCCTCCGACGAAGCCCGCGACGTCGCCCTCATTGCCGCCGGCTGCCGCGCCCGTCTTGCGGCGCGCGCCCTTCTTGCCGGACTGCATCAGGAACTTGCCATCCTTGGTGAACTTCAGGACGTGCGAGTCCGGGCCGCCGTTGCCGCCTATCCAGACGTTGCCTTTGTAGTCGATGAAAATCCCGTGGTTCGAATCAGGCCATTCGTACCCCGCGCCCGGCCCGCCCCAGTGCCGCAGCAGGTTGCCGGCCTGATCGAACTCGAGTACCGGCGGCGCGCCCGCGCAGCATTCACCCGTCCCCATCTCGAGCGGCTTTTCGTTGTTGCCGAGCGTCGCAGAACTTCGATGAATGATCCAGATGTGATCGTCCGCGTCCACCCAGACGCCGATCGCGGATCCAAGAATCCAGTGGTTTGGCAGCGGCTTCGGCCACAGCGGGTCCACTTCGAACCGCGGCGCCTGGACGCTGGCCTTGCTCTGCGCGGCCGCTGTTTTTTCGAGCACCGTCTGGCCGACGGCAAGCATTACGAGGAGTGCGCCGAATCCAGCACCGACAACGACGTTCCGCCTTCGCGTGAGATTGCTCATCATGTCCTCCCGGCGGGCGGAAGGGTGGCATGAGACGCCGCCGGACGCAAGCGGGAAGACGGGGGAAGGCCTAGAGGCGATCGTCCTTGGTCTCGCGGGTGCCAAGAAGGCCAATTAACGTCAACCCGGCAGCTGCGACCAGGTAATAGCCCACGTATTGAAGACCGTACGTGTTGGCCAGATACGTAGCGATGTACGGCGCGAGCGACGCACCGAAAATCCCCGCGAAATTGAAGGTGAGCGAGCTGCCGGTGTACCGGATTGCCGTGGGGAACATCTCCGACAGCACCGTGCCGAGCGGGCCGTACGTGAGCCCCATCAGCCCGAGGCCAAGCGCCATCGCCGCCATGGCGCCCGCCGTCCCGGCGCTGAGCATCGGCGCCATGACCAGGCCGAACGCGCCGATCGCGATTGTGACCCCGAGAAGCGCCCGTTTGCGGCCGCGCTCCGCGATGATGGCGCTGAGTGGAATGGTCAGCGCGAAAAACACAATGCCGAAGAGCTGTATCAGCAGGAAGGTCTCGCGGCTGTAGCCGAGAGCGGTCGTACCCCAGGACAGCGCGAACACCGTCATCAGGTAGAAGAGCACGAACGTGGCGAGCGACGTCAGGATGCCCTTCACGAGCGCGCCCGGGTGGTCGCGGAACACGACGACCATCGGCACTCTCACGCGCTCCTTGCGGTTCAGCGCTTCGCGGAAGACCGGCGTCTCGGTGATCGTGAGCCGCACGTAGAGTCCGACCAGCACCAGCGCGGCACTGGCCAGAAACGGAATGCGCCACCCATACGCGAAGAACTGCTCGTTGGTCAGCCACCTGGAAAGCACGAGGAACACCCCGCCCGACAGGAAGAAGCCGATTGGGGCGCCGAGCTGCGGGAACATGCCGTACCACGCCCGTTTTCCTGGAGGCGCGTTCTCGATCGCCAGCAGCACGGCGCCGCCCCATTCGCCGCCGAGGCCAAGGCCCTGACCGAAGCGGCAGAGCGCGAGGAGCGCCGGCGCTGCGACGCCAATCGTGCTGTACGTCGGGAGGAGGCCAATGGACACCGTGGAGATGCCCATCGTCAGCAGCGCGGCGACCAGCGTCGTCTTGCGGCCGATCCGGTCGCCGAAATGGCCGAAGAGCGCCGAGCCGATCGGGCGCGCGACGAACGCAATCGCGAACGTGGCGAGCGACGCGAGCCTGGCCGACGCAGGATCGGTTGCCGGGAAGAACAAGCTTGGGAAGACGAGGACTGCCGCGGTCGCGTAGATGTAGAAGTCGAAGAACTCGATCGTCGTGCCGATCAGGCTCGCGAACAGCACTTGTCCTGGTCTGTTCACGGCCCTGTCGACAACCGCCTGGTTCGGCATCATGGACGGACTCAGTGTCCGCGAGGAGCAGCACGGCGTCAACCGTGCTCCTCCTCGCGCCGCGTCGCACCCGCGGACCTGGAAGGTCCGCGCCGCGCACGCCGTGGTAGACGGCGACAGGTCACCGAGCCTCAGTAGGTCACTCGAACTCGGTACTTCAACGTCACGGCGCCGTCCGCGCCGACCGGCACCGCGAACTGCGCCGCCCACGCCGAGGTTTTCTCCCAGGTGTGCGATGACTGCAGCATGCGCCACGTGCCGCCAATCGGCTCGTTCACTTCGATCGAGACCGGGGTGGTCTTGTGGTTGCGCAGCGTGACCTCGTACTCGACCTCGTAGGTGTTGCCCGCGATTTTCTGGAAGTCTGTCTGCTTTCGCTCGCACACGACATCGAATGCGTTCCCGATCTTGAGGTTGATGGCCTCGTCCTTCGGCGTATGGCCGATCCGGTCTTCGCCGACGAACTGCACGCCGCCCTTCGAGTCGGACTGGTAGACGCGTACGGTCCCCGACGGCATCGGCATGCCGAGTCCGGCCTTCTCTTCGTTCTTGAACTGGTAGAACACCTGCACCACGTCTTTGATCGGCGCGCCCGGATGCTGCGCGTTGTGGTAGTAGAACGCCTGGCCTTCGACCACGTAGCGCTTCTGCACGGGGAACGCCGTTGCCCCAAGCATGCTCACCTGCTTCGTCTCGCTGTTGTTGACCGTGGTCTTTCGAGCGAGCGTGTACAGGTGGTAGTCCGAGAAGGCCTCCTGAGACATCGACGGCGCTGCGGCTTCGTTGACGCTCTTACGCATCGCATCCATTTCCATTCGTCCGATGGCCTGCCTCACGCGGTTCAGGTCTCCCGCGACAAGCTGAAGCTTCGCGTTCTTGAACGAGGTCCCGCTCCCGTTGACGACTGTTACCCAGCCGTCGACGTCGGCTGTTTTGTCGTCACGCGCGACGGTCAGAACGTAGTCCGCGTTCCAGGAGAGCTTGCCCGCCAGGTACGATGCCTCCACGCGGTGTCGCGTTCCACCGGTGTTGTCGAGGGTCCAGATCAGCGTCGGCCGTGAATACAGATTTCCCGGCAACTCGGGAAACTTGACGTGACTGGCCGGCATGCCGGTCACGATTTCACCGCCGATCTCCCAGATGGGCGCGTTGTTGTAGCTGAGCAGACGCGCTTTCACTTCTTCGTCCCGCGAGGAGTTTCCCTCGTACCGCGTTCGCACGAGCGTCACCTCGCGGCCGACATACTTCCGCAGGAGCTTCTCGGGCTCGAGAAGGTCGTACTCGTAGTTCTGTTCGACGACGCTCACGCGCGACGGCTCGGTCAGCGACCGAAAGTGCACGGTGGCGGGATTCACGGTGGCGGCGATGTCCATGAAGTGCAGATCCGACGTCCCGCGCGCGATCTGGAGATTGCGAACGTCTCGAACGAGTGCGATGTCGGAGTTGTAAATCGTGACGGCCAGCTCCGCCTGGTCGTCGAGCGTCGTTGTCGTCGCCGGATCCTGCGCCGCCGCCGGCGCCGGAGCGGCCGAAGGCGTGAAGGTTGGGTGGACGGGCGCTACGGCGGTGATGGCGAGAATGAACGGCGCAAACCAGAATCGTGCAGACATGTGATGGCTCCTTCTGTCCTTAGAACGGAGTCATCCGGATTTCTTGCAGCTAACCACCTTCCGCTATGACGGAACACCCACCTTCGCCTAGGCTTCGGCGGACAGGCCGAGGCACCGAGGCAGTGAGGCAAAACCGGAATGAATCTCTCGGTGTCTCGGAGTCTCGGTGGTACGTGGCAGTGAAAGTTGTTCTCGCTACGGGCGATCCCAGGTGACGCCGCCGTCCGATGTGGTGAAAAGTCGGCCGTCGGCAGTCGAGACTGACGCCGTGCGGGCGTCGGTTGCCCGCACCGCTGAAAGATCTGTCATCTCGGGAAACGCCAGCCGACGCCATGTGCGGCCGTCGGTGGAGAGCAGTACGACTCCGCCGCGACCAACCACCCAGCACACCGTCGTCGTTGGCGCGGCGCCCGCCGTGAGTACGGCCGCGATGCCGGTCGGCACGGCGTCCCAGCTCGCACCGCCGTTGGTGGAACGCTCCACCACGGACCCGGCAATGCGCCAGCGGATCAAACGATCGGGCGATACGATCTCGTTTGCGACAATGATCGTTTCGGCAAGGCCGTTGGCCGACCGTGCCTGGCGCGCTGAATTCGGTTCGGGCGCAGCCGGTGGTGCGGCCGCCGCTGGAGCCGAGGCTTCCGCTGCGGGCGCAGCCGGTGGTGTGGCCGCCGCTGAAGCCGAGGCAGCATCCTGCTGTTTCAGGCTGTCGGTCTCAAGTCGTCCGACGTCTTTGCGCAACTCAGGCGCAGGCGCCTGGCTTTCAGCCTTCTTGTCGGCCGACAGCGCAGTCTGCGTTTCCCTTCTCGCGGTTGACGCTTGAGGCTGGTTGTCGAGCGGGGCGGGCTGTTGCGTGTTCGTTTCGGCGGTTTGCGTCTTTACTTCCGCCGGGTGCTGAGGAGCAACAGGATTGCTCAAATCACCAGGGACAGCGATCCACAACGCGACTGCGGCCGCGGCCGCCGTTAGAGGCACCAGCCACGGGAGCCACCGGCGCAGGGCTCGTTCGGGTTCCGGTTGCGCGACAACTGCGTTGGTCCGAGCCATGGCCCCTACCAGGGACTGGCAGCGAGCGCAGTCCGCCACATGGGACTGCGCCATCTCGAGTGGAGCGCCGGACAGACCGCCGTCGGCCCAGGCTGCGAGCGTTTCGGCGTCGAGACACGAGTCCGTCAGGCCGTCATGTCGCGGCGTCTGGAGCGATTGTCGAAGCAACCGCTCGATCGACTGGTCCCGTTCTCGCGAGGTGTCCACAGTGCCGTCCTCTTAAGTGGAACGATCGGGCGCGGATTCCTTGCGCCCGGAGCCAATGTCGAGTATCTGATTCAGGTCGAGCGGACCCGCGTCCTGGGAGACACATGCAAAGCACTGCCCCACCTCGATGTCTGTCAGCCCGCATTCCACCCGTAGCTGACGTTCCACGTCGTCCCTGATCGCCCGGCGCGTGCGTGCGAGCTGACGAGAGGAGGTGGCTTCGTGCTCGCCGAGCAGGCGACCCGTCTCCGCGAGCGTCAATGCCTGCGCATAGTAACAGGCCAGCCGGAGCCGGTCGCGCGGCGGCAGGTGCGCAACCGCGCGCTCCAACGCCTGACGAATCAATTCCAGATAGCGATCCCGATCCGGCTCGATCGGCGAACTGGGAGCCGGAAGGGCAGCGGACGAGTCCTCGTCCGGTAATGCTTCCAGACGACGATTCGTCCGCAGCCGGTCGACGTGCCGCTGAGCGAGCACGGCACGCAACCACGTGGTCAGGCTGCTGCGTCCATGGAAGTAGCGGAACAGCGACTGCCGCTCGCCCGCCCGGTCTCGAAGTCCGAAGAGCTCCGCGTACAGCGAATCCGCGAGATCGCGGGCGCCCCCGCCGGGATCGATCGCGTCGGCGGCGCGATAGAGAAGCGGCCGCTGCTCGAAGACGAAGTGCTCCCACGCGCTCTCGTCGCCAGCAGCGCACGCGCACGCAAGCGCCAGGTCTTCCAGGTGAAGGGCCGTGAGGTAGCGCTCCAGTTCCCCGGACTGCGCGCCGGCGCGGACGCGTCCGGCGCTCGCCTCGAGCGCCTCGGCGAAGCGATGCATGGGTACGCGCCACCGTTCGGCATTTGAACGACGATAGAGGCGCTCGACGAGCTTCCCGTCAATCGACATGCGGGCGCTTTTTCGAGACACTGAACGCCGGCTCCGGAAACTGCAGGTGTCCAATCACTGTCATGTGCTCGTAGACCGGACAATCGATCGTCGTCCCCCGGCAGCGCCAGGCGAAGTTCGTGCGTTCGCGAGGTGCCGGGACGAGCGTCTTCGTCTTCCGGCTTTTCTCGAGCATTATCGCGGCCTGGGCGTCGATCGGTTCTTCATCGTCGACAACGATTCGTCCGATGGATCCGCCGAGTACCTGGCCGCCCAACCCGACGTTCATCTCTACGCGACAAGAAATCGGTACAGCGAGGCTGGCAGAGGTGTCGCCTGGGTGAATGCACTTCTCACCGAATTCGGAGTCGGATCGTGGTGTGTGACGGTGGACATCGATGAGCTCCTTGTGTACCCCGGGAGCGAGCACGAGTCATTGCACAGGTTCACCGAATATCTGGATCGCGTTGGCTCCGAGGCGCTAGCGTGCGTACTTCTCGATCTTTACCCCTCCGGGTCTCTGAAGGAGTGCCACTACGACGCTGGCGATAACCTGCTCGCGACGGCGTCGTATTTCGATCCCGGCCCGTACGACATGTCGCCGGCTGACCTGTGCCCGGGAGTTGTCATCAGAGGCGGAATGCGCGAACGAGTGTTCTACCCCGAGTTCAGAACGCGCGGCCTGGGTGCGAGGATCTGCGACGCCCTGCTGGAGGGAGTAGCACATCGAGCGCCGCTTCTTCGTGAGACGCCGTGGCTGCGTGCCCAGCGGAGGCGCAACCCGCCCTGTCTCACTAAAGTTCCGCTTGTCCGGTGGAATGAGACCTCCACGCGCTTCAACATGCACTGGATATCATCCAAGATTGTCGCACCGGAAACAGGAGCGCTCCTCCATTTCAAGTTCCTGCACGATTTTCACGATCGGGCTACCCAGGAGGCCGAGCGCGGTGAACGCTACGATGGGGCATCCGAGTATCAACGGTACGCCGACAGACTGAGGAAGGATCCGGATTTGACGCTATCGAACGAAGAATCGGTCTGTTTTGCCGGCACGCGGCAGCTCGTCGATCTCGGACTCATGAAAGATAGCCAGGCCTGGGCGGCCTCGAGAGTACAACGCCCCTGAAACTAGTGTGCCCCGCAGTCTTCCCGCGTCCGCAGCGCGTCTCTGACCGCGGTTCTGAGTCCGCTGAAATAGAAGGCGGGATCGACGAGATGTTTCATTTCAAAACGTGGATGGAATACGGCAACCCGACGTGCCGTGATGGTATCCATCAGACTCGGCTGATGTCCGGAGCACACTTCAGGATGATCCTTGCAGGGAACGCCAAGCTCACGGCAGGCCCATCCCAGCGTCTGGTCGGAGCTTGTCAGGCCCGAGGCGGCCCGGGCCCGGCTCGTTGCATCGAGGGTCCATTCGAGCGCTGGAGGCTTCAGACGCTCGGACATGAGCAGCCCGCTGCCCGCCAGCACCATGGCCGCCGCGCGAGGAACAATGATGCACCCTCCCTGGATGCTGAGAGCACGCGTCGATCCTGCTGATTGAACAGTTCCAAAGATCGAAGAGTCCATCGGCGACGGCAGGAGCGATAAGCGACGTCGAACGTCTGTGTCCGGATCGATCTTGATCAGGATGTCGGCGTCCGTCGAGAGGAAGGCTTCCAGTAGATTCTGCACGAGGGCGCCGCCGTGCTCGACTCCGTAGAGGCGGGAACGCAAGCGAAACTCCGCCGAGTACGAATCGCACACCCGCTTGATCTCGGGGTCCGGGTCGCCGTCGGAAACGACGAGTAGCGGCGCCTCAGGATAGAGCGTTCGCACACGCCACAACGTCTTTCGCAGTTCGGGAAGATCTCGATAGGTTTGAATAAACCAGAGGATTCGAACCGAATCGGCGCGAATCCACGTCCCAGGAACACCGGGCGGCAGGCTCCCCGGCGAACGCAGCCGCCTGACGGACCGGGTAATGAAGGCCAGATACTCCCGCATCACCGTCCGAACCTTGCCACGTGGGCGAGTGGGGACTTCACTCATCGCGTAATCGGATCGACGTTGTGAAACGAGCGGTTGGTGAACGACGGAAAGCCCAGGTCAACGGTGGTGACGGGGTCAACGGCGCTGACGATCCGGTACAGGTCAACTCGACGCTCGCCCGCGCCTGTGATCGGAAACGAACGGACCAACTCGAACTCAGGCCGCGCGACGGCTTGTCGCAGCAGACGTCGCCCGACCGAGCCTGGATTGCGTGTCACTTCAATCGCCACCCAACGACATCCGGTTCGAGTACGCAGCAGGTTCACCACGTCCTGCGTCGAAGCGACGTTCGACCTCTGAACCGGCGTGAATGTTGATCCTGGACCATCCTGGTAGAGAAGCTTGCTCCCAAGGGCCACGCGTCGTTCAAAATGTGGATCGAGCGCTCGAACGTAAAACACGAAGAGCCCGCCGTACGGCCCGTCATAGAGCACGGCGTCGCTCGGTGCCTGCTCCTGAAGGTAGGTCGCGATCTCTCGAAATCCAGACACCTGCGGTACCTGAACACGAGCCGCCGACCAGAACCCTGCGGCAAGGCCCGCGGCCAGTGCTGCAGCCTGCCATTCTGGATGACGTGCTCGCAGATGCGGAACGGCGGCAGCCAGTCCAATCGCTGCGGCGAGGACGAACGCGGGAGCAGCCAGCAGAACATAGCGCGGATCCTTCGCCGGCAGGAGGGACAGTCCGACGATCGATGCGGTAATCCAGATGGCAAGGTACGCCGCATCGGTTCGCCAACGCACCGTGAAGACGCCTGCGATGAGACCGGCGACGCCGGCCACCAGCGCCGGTCGCCCGGTCACATCGGGCAACGTCGTCCAATAGAACGTCCAGGTACTGCTTCTGGTCAGGAGCGCCAGCGTCGGGAGGTGTCTCGTTGTCTGCACCGGCGCAAGTGCGATGGCTATCGCAACAGGCGCGATGGCGCACAACGCGCCTGCCGCGACCCACAGAGCCCTTCGGTCGACACGAAACTCTCGCCAACGAGGGACAGCCCATCCCGCGCAAATGCACAAGACGATTCCGCCCTGGTAGTACGTGAGCACAACGGCCGCTGCAAGGACCAGCGTCAGCACAAGCTGCGCCACGCCCGCTGTCTCAGACCAGCGACGAAAGTGATAGAGGACCGCCAGGCCAAGTGCGGCTGCCGGGATGTTGAGCATCACGCTGTTGGTCCACAGGACGATGCCGGGCACGAACGCGAGAAACGCGCCTGTCCATCCTGCGACCGGTCCTATCCATCGCCTCGCCCAGGCCATTGTGTACATGCCGGCCACGACGCCGAAGAGCAGGACAATGAATTTGGCGACCTGTGGCGAAGGTCCGAAGGCAGCGAACGTCAGCCCTTCAACGAAGTAAAACAGCGGCGGATACGTGGCCGGATTGATAGCCGGGTACCGGGCGTAGTATCTGACGGCGAACTCCACCGGGTCCCGCGGTAACGTCGTCAACAAGTCCCACCAGAACAGGCCGTTCATCGCGTGCCGCGACGAGTCGCCCTGGAACCAGAGGCCGTCATTCTGTCGATGCACCGAGGCGACGAGAAGAAAGGCCAGCACGACTCCCGCGACCTGGCAGCCGCGCGACGACAGGCAGTTGCCGATCGCGCTGCGAATGGCGTGTTCAGCCGGCGGCCGGGCAGGTTCTCCTGCGGCGCGTGAGCTCGTCACTCCCTGCGCCATCGTCTGACGCCACGGCTGTAAATGAGATCGTACGGAATCAGCGGTTGAGGCATCTGCCAGCTCCCGAACGCGAGACCAGGACGAACGACTTGTCGACTTTCACGGTGATGCCGAAGGATTTTCTTCAAGAACAACCGGATCACGTACGGCATTACGCGCAGGGCGAGGCTCGATCGCGCCGCTCGCAGTCCACACAGCACCGCTTGGCCGTAATCCCCGGACCAAAAGGAGACACCGGCGAGATACAACGCGAACTGATCGTGAGAGCGGCGCATCAACGCCGGGCTCATCGTCGGCCGGCGCTGCCTGGCACCGTTCAGCACGAGCGCATACGACCGCCACATCTGGTCGGTTCGAGTCGAGATACTCTCTCGCCGCCGACGGTACGCGACGAGCACCGACGGCACCAGCCCCACGCACGATCGCTCAGCCACCTTCAAAGCGAGATCCCAATCTTCACAGCCGGCATGGCGATCGCCAAGCGCGACGTCGAATCCGCCCACCTCTTCGATGTTGCGGCGGCGATACAACGGAACGCTGGCGTTGCCGGTGTAATTCACTTCCAGCAGCGTCTCAGCTGCATTTCCTTCGATGCGCCACTGTGGTGAGGAGTCGAGGACGGCGCCGTCGGCGTCAATCGACACCCACCAGCAGTAGACCAATCCGGTGCCGTCGCCCGCTTCAATCATTCGAGAGACTTGCCTTTCGATCTTAGCCGGATCCCACAGGTCGTCCGCATCGAGCGGCGCAACGAACTCTCCCCGCGCAACGCCAAGTCCACGATTGCGCGCGGCGACCACACCTTGATTTGTCTGACCGATGACCCGAAGTCGGGAATCGCTGAGCGCTCGCGCTTCGACAATCTCCCGTGTCCGGTCGCGTGATCCATCGTCGACGACGATGACTTCGATGTTCCGGTACGTCTGTAGAAGCGCTGAATCGAGCGTCGCCTCGATATGTGACTCTCCGTTGTACACGGGGACGATCACCGACACGAGGGACCTGAGGGTCGTCGGCCCGGCAAAGTGGGCGTCGCCGACCGTTGGCGTTGGACTGTTCGTCATCCGATTTGTCAGTCGACTTGACTCACTTTAGTCTCCAATTCAGACGGTACTTCTTCGTAACCTGCCCGCCGGCGCAAACGCAGAGCGGCATGCGGCTTGTGTACCCGCAGCGACCTCGCCTGTCGCAATCCATTGTGACGCGAAGTTCTTCGACTACTCCCCGCTTCTCTTTCATCGTCCCTTTTCACCGAGGGCTTGCCGCTCTGGAGCAATGTCTGGCCGCCCTCGACCCGGTGCCGCCGCACAGTGAGTTGATCATTGTGGCGGACGGGGCGGTAGAGGATTGTCAGCAGCTCGCGTTGCTGCACCGCGCCCGCGTTATCGCGATTGATGGGCCTTCAGGCCCTGCCGTCGCCCGCAATGTGGCCGCGGCCGCGGCAGTCGGCGAGGTGCTCGTATTCATCGACGCCGATGTCGTCGTGTCCCGCACGGGGTTGATGCGCATGATGCGGATGTTCGGTGAACACCCGGAGACCGCAGCCGCATTCGGGTCGTACGACGAACGGCCGGCCGAGCCCGGTTTCATGTCGCAGTACAGAAACCTGTCCCACTCATTCGTTCATCACTCCTCGGCAATCGAGGCGCGTACCTTCTGGGCAGGCTTCGGAGCCGTTCGGCGAGACGCATTTCAGGCGATCGGCGGCTTCGACGAGCGGTTCGCTCGACCGTCAGTGGAGGACATCGACTTCGGGTATCGCCTGGCCGAAGGGGGGTACACGACAGTCCTGGATCCCGCACTGTCCGCGTGTCATCTGAAGCGCTGGACCATACGTTCGGCCATCGTTTCGGATGTCCGCGATCGCGGGATCCCCTGGACGCAATTGATACTTAGATATGGCGCGCTGAGGGACGACTTGAACCTGCGCGCCGAATATCGGTGGTCCGTTGTGCTCGCGTACCTGGCGGTCGCTTCGTTGGCGTGCGCGGCGTACGACTTGCGCTTTCTCGCCGGCGCCCCGTTCGTGATGGCGGGGTTGATTGCCCTCAACCGCCGCTCCCTTCGGTTTTTTTACCGGAAGCGTGGGGCCTGGTTCGCGGTGAGAGTCGCGTTTCTCCAAGTCCTGCACCACCTGTGCAACGGGTTGTCGTTCGCGACCGGCACCGCATTGTTTGTCGCCGCCCGCTATCTGGGCATGCGCCTACCGGGGACCCTTCCGACTGATCCCTGGAGCGCGACTGAGGCGCGAGGCGCTGTGTGATCCAAGGGCAGCAGGGCCCAGCCGCCGAAAGTCTGACGGATCGAACCGCACGCGCAGTGCAGTGGCGCGTGATGGGTGCGGTGATCAGTGTTTTGTTCCAGCTCGCGGTAGGCGTGCTGCTCGCCCGCCTGCTCACGCCCGCAGACTTCGGCGTGATGACGCTGGCTGTCATGGTGCTCGGCCTCGCCCAGGTTTTGGGTGACCTCGGCATCGGCGACGCCGTCGTGCAACGAACCCGGCTGACCGAGCATCACGTGCGGACCGCCTTCACGTTCTCCGTGATGCTGGGTCTCGCGATGGCGGCCATCTTGATGGTGGCGGCTCCTTTAGGCGCCATTGTGATGGGCGATGCGCGTGTGACGACAGTGCTGCGTGTGCTTTCCGTTCGATTCGTATTCCGCGGCACCGCCGCTGTCGCTGAGGCGTTGCTCCGGCGGCAACTCAACTTCAGACGGCTGTTCTTCGTCGACACCCTCAGCTACGTGCTGGGCTTCGGCGGCGTAGCGATCGCGCTGGCGCTGCTTGGATATGGGGTGTGGAGCCTCGTGTGGGGCAGTCTCGTCCAGGCTTTGATCGCGTCGGCCGCGCAGCTCGCCGCTGGTCGACACTCCATTCGACCGCTCCTGGTGCGGCGCGACCTGACGGACCTTCTCCATTTTGGTTTTGGATCAACCGTAAGCCGCTGCGTGAACTATCTCGCGCTCAACGGAGACAACTTCGTGGTCGGCCGATGGATTGGACCAGCGAGCCTCGGGGCGTACGAGCGGGCGTATGTGTTGATAAGCCTTCCGCGCTCGTATGTTGCGAACGTGATGTCGACCGCCATGTTTCCGGCGTTTGCGCAACTGCAGGGGGAACCGGCCAGAGTGCGACGCGGCTATCTGTTACTGACGAAGTTCACGGCGATGGTGGCAGCGCCGTCATTGGTGACGTTGGCTATTGTCGCCCCCCACCTGGTGCGCAGTCTCTACGGGCCACAGTGGAGCGAAGTTGTTGTTCCGCTGCAGATCCTGGCGATAGCCGGCTATTTCAGGGGTCTCTACCATCTCGGGGGTGTCGTTGCTCAGAGCCATGGCCAGGTATACAGCGAGCTGCGTCGCCAGATCGTCTATGCCGCCCTTGTAATCGGCGGTGGGTTGGTGGGATCGCGCCACGGCGTTCCCGGGGTAGCGGTGGGAGTCAGTGTCGCGGCTCTCTTCATGTTCATTGCGATGGCGCATCTCGCGCTACGTATCACCAAAACGCCATGGCATCGCTATTTCGGTGTTCAACTCGGCGCCCTCCTTACAGCGGGCATCACCGGTGCCGCAGCCCTCTCCGTGCGAATTCTGCTCGAGGCAAGGCACGCCTCCAGCGGCGCGATCGCGCTCGGTGTCGTGGCCGCGGCTGCGGTGCCGTTCGGCGTCGCGATGCTCAGGCAACTGAGCGAACCAGATTTCGAGCCGATACGAGCCCGCCTGCCTCTTTCGTGCGTGCGCCTCGTTGACGTACTCCGCCCCCATCGTCGGTCTACTGCCGAGGAAACGCCAACGCAAAGAGTCTCGGGCTCGCCGGCCTGAGCGGCTCAGCTTCCGGGCAAATGCGTCGTGTCAGATTTACTTTGCCAGGACGCGTTCGAAGCTCAGCCAAAGGGCAGACACCAGAAAATGCGCCCGCGGCCGATGGTTCGAGCTCAACGGTCGAACGTCATAAGGCTTGCACAAGTCGTCTGCATGAACAGCTTCATGGAGGCACACAAATGACGTTTGGTAGAGCATCGGTACTCGCCATCGGCGTTCTTTGCGGCCTGGCGATGGGCATCCTTGGCGGCACGATTGTGGGACTCAAGATCGGGCAGGGCGCAACGGATCGCGCGTCCTCCGAAATCCAGGTGCCTGCGGCCCGGGGTGAACAGCGCTCAGTGGCGGCTCGTGAAAGCCGGCGCGTGGCGGCACCACGCCGCGCGGTCCCGAGAGCAGCGAAGGCTGCCATCCCGGTGTCGGCACCCGAGCTGCAGGCGCACCTCAAACCGCTTCTCAATAAGGGTTCGGACATGACGCTGGCCGCAAGCGATTTTCGCGACGCAGAGCAATTCGCAGCGGTCGCTCACGCGGCGCGCAACACGAATGTTCCATTCGTGCTCCTCAAGCATCGCGTGCTCAACCAAGGCAAGACTCTCGCGGAGGCCATTCGCGAATCGAAGCCTGACCTGAATGCGCTGGCGGAGGCCAACCGCGCCCGTGCGGAAGCCAGGTCCGACATTGCGGCGCTGACAACGTAGCTGACGCAGGGCGGTCCGGGACCACGTGGAACTCGGTCCGCCCTACGCACAGCGGCAATCAACGCCCGCGCGGTCTCGTCGTCAAGCATGTCGCTCTCTCTTACGCTTCCACTCGCGCAGAGAGTGGTCCATTCAACGGCCGCAACGACCCGAGACTCGGCGCCTGGCGCCAGCGACCGACGGCGACCGATCCTGAGAGCAGCCCCACAACCAGTGGCACCAGAGCCGGCGCAACGGGGCCGCTCATTGCCGTGACTACCGTTGCACCGGTCATGATGATTACCAGGCCCGCAGCGGCCAGCGGTGTCAGGCTGACATGAATCCGGAAGAGCCCTGGCAGGATTAGCCCAACCGCGCCGAGCACCTCGGCCACTCCAATAAACCTCAAAAATGCGAGCGGCAACGAAATCGGCCCTGCCATCGCCTCGGGTGGCAGGATGAGCTTCATTCCACCGGCAAACAGGAAAAGAGCCGCGAGCAATCCCTGAACGATCCACAGCAGCACATTGAGTCTCATTGGCGTATCTCCTCTACTGGCTGGTCGAACTACGATCGCCAGGATCGACATCGACAAAAAAAGCTGTGACCTGTCGATCGGGACGGCCCCCGTTCGACGACCAGCTGGAAAGGAAAAATTTGACAATGCGATTCATGATGCTGCTGAAGGCGGACAAGACCACAGAGGCGGGCGTTCTCCCGACGCGCGAGGACCTCGAGGTCATGGGCAAGTACAACGAGGAGTTAGTGAAGGCGGGCGTGATGCTCGACGGGGCGGGACTGCAACCAAGCTCGAAGGGCGCGAAGGTCACGTTCCAGAACGGGAAGCCGCAGGTGACGGATGGCCCCTTCGCGGAAACGAAGGAGCTCATAGCTGGCTACTGGATGATCCAGGTGAAGTCGAAGGAAGAGGCGATCGAGTGGGCGAAGCGCGCTCCGTTCGCCAAGCTCCCGAGCAACGGCCGCGCACCGGAGATCGAGCTGCGTCAGATGTTCGAGATAGAGGACTTCGCAGATGTTCCTCCTGCCGTCGCCGAGATGGACAAGTCCTTCAAGGCTAGACACGGCGGCAATTCGTAGTGCGGCTTTAGTGTCCGGCTCGTAGTGTCCGGCTTTAGCCGGACTGGAGACTTCGCCTGGTGATCTTGCAGGCACGATTGTGAGGCGGTCCATCTTGAAGTAGCCGAGTGAGATCGTCGCTGTTGCAGTAGCGGAGGGAAGATGGTGTGATCGGTCGCAGTGCCGGTGACCGATCCAGT
>Ga0070699_100000455_pt1 | contig 39291 bp, 40 predicted proteins | sample KBSK1503metaG_FD_65473 | JGI IMG/M metagenome (GOLD analysis project Ga0070699, IMG submission 65473) | Corn, switchgrass and miscanthus rhizosphere microbial communities from Kellogg Biological Station, Michigan, USA - KBS K1-50-3 metaG | ecosystem: Host-associated > Plants > Roots >... | reverse complement strand
GGATCCCCCGATCCCACGGGACGTCCCGCACATCCCTTGCTTGGCAGGTTAACAAGGCCCTCACGCTGCCAGAAGGAGGCGCGCCGGACGTGGCGGACGCCAGCGGGGCCGGTCGGAAAAGTCGATGAACAGGTAGTCGATGCCGGTGGCCTCGAAGGTGATGCCGGGGTCCTTGGCGGAATCCAGCTTCTTCTTGATGCGTTCCTCGGCGCGCAGCAGGGCGCCTTGCAGGCGCTTGACGCTCATCCCGTCGCTTTCCCTGGATGCGGCGATGAAGTCCTTCATCCGGTCCACTTCGGCGCTCAGGTACTCGCGCTGGGCGTCCGCGCTCATGGGGATCCGCTCGAACGCCGACCGGGACATGATGACGGCGTCCCAGTCGCCGGTCGCGCAGCGGGCGGTGAACTGGCGGCGCCGGCTGGCCTGGAGGTCTTCGCGCTGGGTGACCAGGACTTTGGCCTGGGGGTAGAGCTGGAGGAACTCGCGGCTGAACTGCTCCACCATGTGGTTGGGGACCACGATGCAGGGCTTGCTGGCCAGCTTGAGGCGGCGCAGTTCCATCGCGCCCATGGTCATCTCGGCGGTTTTCCCGGCGCCGACCTCGTGGAACAGCCCGACGGCGGGTTCGTGGATGATCCTCGCGACGGCGGCGACCTGGTGCGGGCGGGGCTCGAAGCTCAGGGCCAGGCCGGGCAGCGACAGCGACGCGTCGTCGTAGGAGCGCAGGACGACGTCGTTGAACAGCCGGTTGTAGACGGCGGCGAGCTTCTCGGCGCGGGCCGGGTCTTCCCAGGCCCAGTCGCGGAACCGCTCGGCCAGCTCGGCGGCTTTTTCCTGGGCGGCCAGGGTGTCGTCCATGTTCAGGACCCAGGACTCGTCTGCCTGCTTGTCGCGGACCTCGATGCGGCGCTGCTCCAGGATCGCCTGGGCCAGGGCCGTGGCGGGATAGCGGCTGGTACCCCAGGTGGAGGTGGCCAGCACCGTGTCCCGGTTGCCGCGGACGGTCCAGACCTGCCCGCCGGGATGCTCGACCCGCACGCCGGGGTCGGCGAGGATCTCGGCGAGGAATTCCCTGATATGGGAGGCGTCGATCCAGGAGGCGCCCAGCCGGGCGTCGATCTCGCTGGGCATCAGGTCGGCCGGGATGACCTTGCGCAGTTCCTCGGCGTTGACGTTGTAGCGGGGGTCGTCGGCGGCGGCCCGCTCGGCGGCCTCGAGCTTGTCGCGGACCTTGCCGGACAGGTACTCCGCGGCCGGGATCAGCCGGCCGGTCCCGGGGTCGTCGAAGGCCAGCGTGCCCAGCTCGCGGCGGGCCTGGTCCTCATCGGTGCCCAGCAGCCGGGCGATGGCGTCCAGCCGGGCCTCGCCCAGGATGTCCAGGCAGATCGCCAGCGCGTCGGCGCCGTTGTCGGCGCCGAGGCGGGGGTTGCGGGGGGCGATGACGCGGCTGGTGAAGATCGCGGCCTTGGCGGCGGTCTGGCTGACCGGGTCGAATTCCTCCAGCGCCTGGACCAGGGGCGCGAACGGGTCGGAGCGGAAGCCGCCCTGCGGCGGGCGGATGCGGGCCAGTTTCTCCCCGCCCGTGTCCGGGTCGGGGCGGCCGGTGGGCCGCCAGGAGAACCGGTTGACCGTGCCGTAGGCCCGCACGTAGTCGTCGTAGCGCCGGTTGAGGTCACGGCGCAGGGCGTCCAGCTCGGGGGTGTTCTCCCGGGATGCCGCCTCGGCGTCCAGCAGGCCGGTGACCGCGTCGCGGAGCCGGAGCAGGTGCCGCAGCTCGGCGGCCTGGGTGCCGGGGACCGGGAACGGGATGGCGTGGCCCTGGGCGACCTGGGTGAAGGTGCCGTCGCGGTGCGCTTCCAGGTAGCCGTCCGGGTGATCAGATCGCGTCCCGGTCTCTGCCGGGCGGCCCCGATCCGGTGCGGCGGTCCAGGCCAGGCCGCGGGCCGGGGCGGCCTCGGCGATGCGGGCCAGGGCGCGGGCCAGGGCCGCGGTGATGTCCCCGGACGCGGCGACGACCAGGTCTTCGGCGCTGTAGGCGCCGCGGGTGACGCGCATCTCGCCGAGCACGGTACCGGGGTTGGCTAGGAAGTACTCGTTGACCGGGATCTGGACGCCGTCGATCTCGGCGGTCCGGGTCTGCTCCCAGGCGGCGGGGTCCGGGTCGCGGCCGGGCTCGCGGCGGCGGAAGATCAGCAGGTCGGTGATGACCTTGGTCCCGGCTGCCTGCTGGTGCGCGCCGCTGGGCAGCCGGACCGCCCCGGCCAGGTCGGCCAGGGCGGCGATCTCGCGGCGCGCGGCGGGGTTGCGGGCGTCCATGGTGTAGCGGCTGGTCACCACGGCGACCAGGCCGCCCGGCCGCACCAGGTGCAAGCTCTTGATGATGAAGTGGTTGTGGATGCTGTGGCCGCCGGGGTTATGCCGCCCGTCGGTCAGGGCGAAACTGCCGAACGGGACATTGCCGATCGCCAGGTCGAAGCTGCCCTCGGGGGCACGGGTGCCGGCGAACGACTCGTTGGCGATGTCAGCGTCCGGGTAAAGCTTCGCCGCTATCGAGGCGGTTACCGGGTCCAGTTCCACGCCCGTGACGCTCGCGCCGCGGGGCGCGAAGCCGATGAAATTCCCGCTGCCGCACCCTGCTTCCAGGACCCGGCCCTCGGCGAAGCCGAGCTGCTGCACCCCGGTCCAGATTGCCTGGACCAGGGCGGCGTCGGTGTAGTGCGCGTTGAGGGTGTTGCGCGCGGCGGCCGACAGTTCCCCCGGTGTCGCCAGCCCGGACAGTTCCTCGCGCGCCCAGGCAAACTCGGGCTTGCCGTCGTCGAAGACCTCCGGGACGGCCCCCCACCCGGACCAGCGGGCCAGGACCGCCTGTTCCTGAGACAAGGCCGGGCGGTTGTCCCGTTCGATTGCGCGCAGCGTGGCGAGCGCCGCGAGGTTCGCGCGGACGCGGGCGACGGAACCGGACGGGGCCAGGTCCTCCTGGCCCCGGGGCCGGAACCGCGGGGCGGCGGTTAGCTGCCCTGGAGACGTTCCTCCTGCTCGGCGTTGATCTCCGCCCACATCGGGTGGCCGCGCCCGATCACCAGGGGCCGCTGCGTGCTCGCCGGCAGCGGGTCGTTCTCCTCCGGGTCCTCGCTGGCCCCGGGCTCGGGTGTCGGCAGCACCTGCTGCGGCAGGACGATCTCCTCGGCCTGGCTGCGGGCCGCGTTCAGCCTGCCCGCCCTGGCCAGGTAGTCCTCGCCTGGCTGGCCGTTGCCCGCCAGCTCCGTCGTCAGCTCGTCGATCTGCCGGGCTGCTTCCTGCCCAATCTTCGAAAAGAAGCTGTCCGGATCGCTGATCGTCGCGTACTGCTGCGGCAGCCACCGTGCCCAGTGGCTGCGGGCCATCGCGCCGTACCTGTTCACCGTCTTGTTCTCCCTCCTGTTTCTCTGCCAGCTTCAGCAGGTCCTCGAAGCTGAGCTGGCCTTCGACGTGCTTGAAGTAATCCCGGCGCCGTTTGGCTACCACCGCGGGCTCACCCCCGCCGCGAGTGCCGGGCAAGGCCGGGACGGAGTCACGGGTCCGCCTGGACGGCGGTGGCCGCTGCTGACGTCTAGAGGCATCGTAGGCGCTCCCTTCCACCTTGGTCAACTAAAGTTAAAAGATGATCTTTATTTTTTTGTATTAAGTTGACTTGCCGAGCGCGCGTGGGCATGGCTTGCCACGGGCAGGCGGCTCTCTTACCCGGGCGGGGAGCTGCCCGGCCGCGGGCGGCCCGCGTGCGCGTGCGCGGGCGGGATCGCGGCGGCCGGGCCGGGTGTGCGCGCCGCGGGCCTGGTGGCGGCCTGGAGCATGCCGGCGGTCATCGCGGCGGGGAAATCGGCTGCCGACAGGTGCGCGGGCTGCGTCGTGATGACTGGCTCCGCGTCCGGTTCCGCGCCGGGAGCGCTGAGCGCGGTACTTGCCGCGCTGAGGTGGGTGCATCCGCTCAGCAGCCTGCCGATGCCTTCAGTGAGCTGCTGTCTCGCATGCTCGGCGGCTGTGGCCTGGGCGATGCCGTCGATGCAAACGGCCAGGTCCGCGATTGCGTGGTGCAGGAGCGGCAAGATGGCGCGGTGATCGTCCTCGGTGAGTTCCCACGGGATGGGGTCGGCGGGGTCGGTGTAGCCGCGGAGTTCCCCGGCGGCGTCCGCGGTCATCCGCGCCAGCTGGCGGGCCGGGTGGCCGGCCATCACGGCTCAGTCTCGGCGGCGCGGCCGGGAAGGCCAGCAGCGTCACCCGGTGGCGTGATCTGGCGCGGGCTGATGTCCCACCAGCCGGGCGGCGGGTGCTCGGCGGTGGCCTGGCGGGGGTCGAGGTGCTCGTCTTCGGAGCACATCGAGAACGGCCCGGTCCGGCCGAGCAGGACCGGGAGCTGGTGGTCGAGGTGGTCGCGCAGCCAGGTGGCCATCCCGGTGCCGGGCTGGAGGCGGAGCGCTTCCCAGGTGTGCCACAGCGCCGTGAGCCGGGTGATTGCCTCGGCGTGCCGCCACCACTGCGGGCACCACCGGTACTCCCCGCCGAGCGGGCGGCGGAACATCGGCAGGAAGTGGCTGGTTACCCATTCCTCCGCGCTGCTGTACACCGGCTGGGGTGCTGGCGTGCCGTCACCGCTGGCGGATGGCCCGGTGCCGGGCTGGATGGTCATGACCCGATCTCCTCTCGGTGCTGGAACGGCATCGCGGCCGGCCGCGCCTGGGCGTGGTCGCGCTGGGCGGCGCGCTGCATGGCGGCCTCGGCACGGCCGATGGCCGCGGTGATCTGGGAGGCTTGCGGGCCTGAGTACCAGGGCCGCAGGCTGATCAGCGCGGGCCGGGCGCCGGTCGCCAGGAGCAGGGCCGAGCCCGGCGCCAGGGCCCGGATGTCGGCCGCCTCCAGGATCTCCTGGCGGCGCAGCGACACCTGCTGGCTGGCGCGGCCATCGCCGTAGCTGACGGAGATGACCGGCACGTCGTGCTGGCCGACCAGGGTGGCCAGGTCCCGGGCGTGCCGCGGGTCGTCGATGCCGGCGCCGATGACCTTCTTGGTGGCCGCGCCCCACAGCGCGGCCATGCCGGGCTCGCCCCAGACCGCGACGCCCTGCTGGTAGGACTGCAAGATGGTGACCGGCACCATGCCGCGGGAGCCCAGATGAGAGTACAGCTCGGGCAGGTCGGCGATCCGGCAGATGTTGGCCGCCTCGTCCAGGATGACCGCCATGGGCGGGTCGAGCCGCCCGCCGTTCCGCTCGGCCTGCCGCCGCCCGGCCCGCATCACCGTGTCGGTCAGCGCGGCGATCAGCGGGGACGCCGCTGACCGGGATTCGGTCAGCAGGTAGAGGGTGTCCTGGCCGGCTCCGAACGCGGCCGGGCCGAACGCCGGCAGGTCGTTGCCGCGCGGCGGCGCGACCCACGCCATGATGTCCTCGTCGTTGATGCATTTCGCTGCGGTGCGGGCGGTCTGGTAGATGCCGTCGCGGGTTTCCGGTGCGCCGTTCTGCGCGCCGCGCAGGCTGGCGGCCAGGGCGCCGAATCCGGCGGCGGCGAGCAGTTCGGCGGGGATCGGGGAGCCGGCGTCGGCCAGCCACCGGCCGCATTCGCGCAGCGACCGGCCTGAGGACGCGGCGGCCAGGAACAGGGCGCACAGCAGGTCCTGGGCGGCGGGCCCCCACAGGTCGCGTCTGGTGTTGTCGTCCACGGTGAGGACGAAGTGGGCGGCGAGCCGGTGGGCGGCCTCGACGGACGCCAGCCCGGCGAGCGGGTTCCACCACCAGCGCTGGCGGGAGCCGGTGATCCGCTGCGGGTCGAACAGCCACACCGTGCTGCCCGGTCCGGCGCGGAGCTGCGCGGTGGCGGCCCACAGGTCGGCCTTGTTGGACGTGGCGACGACGGCGCCGGGCGCGGACAGGACAAAGGGGATGCTCAACGCGGTCGTCTTGCCCGAGCGGGGCGCCATGAACGCGGTGATGGTGTCTTCCCAGGACGCGAACAGGGCCGGGCCGCGGCCCGATGGCCGCTTGAGGTCGCCGAGCAGCAGCCCGGTATCGGCGGCCGGCAGCGACCGCGGATCAGACCCGGCCAGCGACGGGCGCAGCCGGATGGCGGTCCTGGCGGCCGGGACCGGTGTCAGCGGCGTGATCTGCGGATTACCGGCGAGTGCGGCGACCGGGTCGCCGGGCCTGGGGATGCGTGCGGCGATGATCCGCCAGACGATGGTCCCGGCCGTGATAACCGCGCACGCCAGCACCGCGGCGATCAGCGCGACCAGGATGGTGGGCGTGCCAGGCCATGCCTGGCTGATACGCCAGCGGGCCAGGCTGATGACCCATCGTTCGCTGAACGGGGGCATGCGCTGCCCGGCCAGGGCCGCGGCGATGCGGGCGGCGAGCCAGGCCACCCATGCCGCAGCCGCCAGGCCCCAGCCGATCAGCAGCACCACCCAGACCCCGGCGCCGTTGCCGGCCAGCAGCGGCATCCGCGGGCCTGCCGCCCGGGTCATGATCCCAGCTCCCGCACCAGGCCCGCCTTGAGATGCCTGGTAGCCAGGCCCCACAGGGTTACGCAGCCGCCGGCTGGGTGCGGGGCGTTCCGCGGGTGGCCGGCGAGCCGCGTGGCCGTGAGCATGGCGGGCCAGTCTTGCGCTACGGGCATCGCTGTAGTCATCGGTTCGGCCGGGTCCGGTCAGCCTGGATGCCTGGTGCCGGCGCTGGTGCCCGGCCGGGGCGGGCCGGGGTTAGCCGGCCCGGCCTCGGGCGGGGCCAGTGAAGTCCCGGTGGCTGGCGTGACGGCAGCCCCGTGCGGGAAGTCCTGTGCGCGGCCACTTCCGGCTGGGGGCGGGTACCCGGCGGGCTTGCGGGGACGCCGAATAGCGTCTCGCCTGCCCGTACTGCCTGCTCACCCTGCTCGATCAGGCCGACGCCCTTGCTGACCAGCTTGGCTTTGTCCGGATCACCTTTGCTGTCATGGATGATCTGTCCCAGCACGTCGGCCAGATGCCCGATCGTAAGGCGCAACTGCGGGATCAGCGCGGCCAGCTCGCCAGGACCGAGGTCGGGCGGCCAGTCGGCGCCGGGCTCGATCAAATCCCGGGTCGGGGCGAAGAAAACTGACATGTCGCGGGTAATCTCCTCGGCGTCACGCGCAAGCACGAGGATGAGATGCTCCTGGTCTGGCATGGCCTAGCTCCTGACGGTTCCTTCTGGTGATTGCTGTCGCGGCATGCGGGCGGCCGGGAACACGCGGCTACGTCCGGCGGGCAGGCGACGGCCGGCACGGCGGCTCATGGTGACTGCCTGGGGGGACGGGCGGTGGGGGCGGTTCTTGCCGCGGCCGGCCGGGCAGGGCCGACGGGCGGGCTAGCGGTTGGCGCGGCCGGGAAATCCAGCCCGGCGTGCTGTGCCGGGCTGGCGCCCTCTGCTTCCCGGCCAGGGGTCCCCGTTAGCGCGGCGAGCTTGCGGCCTGCTTCAAAGAGCAGGTCCGCGATCACGTCGAGTTCGGGTTTCGCCGCGTCGGGGATAGCGTGCTTGCATCTGATTCCGGCGAGACAGCCACTGGCGCTGTACGCGATATCGGCCAGGTGCCCCACCATGCGCAGCGTTTCCGGGCTATCCAGGTCCCGCGGCCAGTCGCCTTCCTCGAGGGACGGCTCATCGAACTCGCGGGTGGGGCTGAGGTAAGCGCCGGCATCGCCGATCACGCCGGCGGCCTCAGCCACGTCTTTCAACACCGGGTGCGTATCTGGGCTGCCTGCTTCCGGCCGGGTTGTCATACGGTCATCTGGGTCTGGCATGGCACTGCTCCCTGGCTGGGTCTGCACGGGCCGGGGAAGTCCGTTCTAGCCCGTCAGCGAGCCACCGCTGCGGCGGCACGCCCGGTGATCCAGTCACGCCTGTACTGGGCCATGTCGGCTGCCCCATGAAGATGTCAGCAAGATCGCCTCCTCCGGCCCGTGCGCGGATCGCGCCGGTTGACCCAGCCGACTCCGCTACCGACTGGTCCAGCTGATGGCAGGCTCTGAGCTGGTGCGGGGAAGTCCAGGCCAGCTAGCCGGCGAGCGGCTGCGGCGTCCGCATGGTGCCGGATCCACTCGTTGTGTCCCGCGATGATCTCGGCTGGTGCCTGCTGTGACCGCCCATCCTCGGCCCACTCCGGCAGGCGGTTGACCTGCCCAGAGGTCCAGTTCGCCAGGTCGGCCTCGCTGCGGGGGTGATTGCCCGTTTGAGGCAGGCCGGTCTGGAAGGGCAGCGGGAAAGAGCGAGGGGTGCTGAAGAACGGATCTCGCTGGGCGGCGGCGGACGGCGGGAACGGCCGGTAGGACGAGGGCCGCGGTTCATGCCACCCGGCGTTCATCGGCAAGGGGTGAGAGTGGCCATCTAGCGGCCGGGCACCGATCCTTGCCAGCGCCGCATGCGTGTCGGCATGCGCGAAGCGGAGCTGTTCTAGGGTATGGGCGTAGCCGATGACGCAATCCGGGTCTGCGCCGTGCGCCTGGACGAGATGCCGCCCGTCTTCATGCCATTGGCTCGCGGCGTCGTGCCATGCTCCGGCCTGCCGGACGTCGTTCATCTTGACGTCCCCTCGCCCACGACGGACCGGATGGCCTGGTCTGTGTCGTAGAGGTCGTATTCGGCGCCGACCAGGGACAGTTCGACGGGGATGCCCAGTCGTTCGCCCGTCTTGATCAGGTACTTGCCTCGGCCGGGGTGCTTGGCGCCGGGCTGCCAGGAGTCGGGGGCCGACCAGGAGGTGACCAGCTCTTGTTCTGGCCCGGTGAGCGGGGTGATCTCGCAGACCCGGGCGAGCTCGCGGGGCGGCAGGCCGCCCATGACGGTGATGGCGCACCGTTCCACGAAACCGCGGGCCTTGGCGCGGTCTTCTTCGCTCGACAGCGCGTCTAGATCGGCGAGGGAGTGGGTGATCATGATGGTGCCCATGCCCTTGGCCCGGTTCAGCCGGGTGAGCGAGTCGGCGTACTCGACCAGGCCGGGCGCGCCGCGCAGGGCCCGCCACAGCTCGTCCATCACCGCCAGGTAGGAGCGACGGGGGGCGAGGTGCTGCTCGGCCAGGGCCGCGGCGGCGTCGACCATCGCGTACCCGTGCGCCCACGTGGACAGCATCGCGGCGGTGAGCAGGTGGTCACCTGCCGCGCCGACCCGGCTGATGTCCACGCTGACCGCGGGCGCGTCCAGGTCGATGGGCTTGGTGGTCGGCCCGTCGAAGACACCCGCCAGGCTGCCGGTGCAGAGCAGGTCGAGGGTGAAGACCAGGTCCGATACCCGGTCCCGGAACCCGGCCGGGGTATCGGTGCGGGCAGCGGCGCGGAGGGTGTCGGGGCCCTGCTCGATGACGGCCAGCACGTCGGTGACGGCAGGCTGGGCCGAGGTGAGCCGGTCATCGAGCAGGTCGATGGCGCGGCCGAGGATGACTTCCTCGGCGTTGGTGATGGGTGCTCCGCGGATGAGCGTGCACAGCGCCATCAGCAGGGACAGGCGGCGGGAGCGGACCTCCCACCGCAGCGCCTGCGCGTCGGGGCCGCCCATCCGACGCAGCGCTGCGCCCAGCGGGCCGGCATCCAGCGGGTTGATCCGGTCCATGCCGCGCCCGACACGGATCACCTGGCCGCCGAGATGCTCGACCAGCATGCTGTAGTCCGGCTTGGTATCCCCGAGGACCAGGACCCGGGTGCCGGCGGCGACGGCTCCGGTGAGCTGCCTTTTGACCAGGGTGGATTCGCCGGTACCCGGCTGGCCGAGGACGAACTCGCCGGGATTGACCACCAGCCCGGCGCGCAGCCAGGCCAGCGGGTCCAGGCACACCACCTCGCCGAACAGCTGATGCCGCCCGACCGGGGTGCCGATGGCCGGGGTGCCGGACCCGGCGGTGAACGGGAACAGCCCGCAGACCTGGCTGGTGGTGGCCTGGTACTCCGGCGCCGCGGCCACGTGCGCGGCGCGGCCGGCGCCGGGATCTTCCATCCCCACGGCGGCGGGACCGGTGCCTGGCGTGCCGGGTAGGCGGCGCCGGGTCCTGCCGCCGGCCAGCCGGCGGGCTGGCCTCGGCGCGCCGCGGGCCGGGGTACCGGGCGGGGTGCAGCGATGTCATGACGGCTCCTGGTGCTAGCGGGGCATCCGCCGGGCCAGCTCTGCCGGGCAGATCCCGCACGGCAGGGTCGCGGCCCACCCGGCGGCCTGGCTGTAGGTCATCCGTCTCATGCGGATCTTGGAGGATTCGGCGGCGGCCTCGGTCTCGGCCGCCGCGCGGGGCAGCTCGGCGTCGCTGGTGACGGTGACGGTGACGTACAGGGACACCAGGCACACCCCGGCGCCGGCGGCTTCCTCGGCCGCGGCCTGCCGGGCGCGGGCCTGGTCGGAGCTGTCCCGTGCGGTCTCATCGCGCCCGGTGCGGCGCTTGTACACGGCCCGGAACCGGGCGGCGTTGACCTCGCTTTCCAGCACGCGGGTGGCTTCGGCGGCGGGAAACGGCCGGTACTGCAGCGAGACCCGCTTGGGGTGGCGGCCCGGGGCGACCAGGCGGGCGAGCACGTCGGCGGTCACGGTCTGCCGGGGCGCCTCGGACCAGGCCCAGGTCACGCTGATCCCGCTGTCGTGCCGGTAGCAGCCTGCTTCTTCCTCGGCCCCGACCGGCCCGGCATCGGCCCAGCCCAGCTCCTCCGCTGGCGGGGCGGGCGGGGCGAGGATGCGGTTGACTTCACCGCGGGCGGCCGGGTCGAACGCGGTGCGGATGATCCCGGCGAGTTCGGCGGCGGTGGCCCGGCCTAGCACGGTCACCCCGCAGGTGCCCAGCGCTGATTCCAGGCCGTGCATGATGCGGCCGACCTCGGCGGCGGCGGCGGTCAGGCCGCCGGGCGCGGCGGGGCTCAGCTTGGGGTCGAACGAGATCGACACGCGGGTGTCGACGTCGGCGGCAGCGGCCGGCGCCGACGCGGCGAGCTGGCCCATGATCTGCCGGGCGGCCAGCGGGGACGCAGGGTCGAGGGCGGCGGCGACCGAGTCGGCCAGGGAGGTGCCGGGCTCGGGCGCGGTGTCGATGGTGACGGTCACCCACCGGACCATGGGCAGGTAGCCGAGTGATGCCAGCCAGCCGCCCCAGTTCGCGACCCACGTGTCGGCGTCTTGCCGGTTGGCCAGCCAGGTGGAGGCGGGGATCACCCGCAGCGTGGGGGTCATCAGGCCGGTGCGGCGGTCCAGCACGATGCCGTACCGCCCGCCGTGCCCGTCCTCGCAGTCGAGCAGGGTCAGCGGCGCCAGCACCCCGGGCATCGGGAACCCCGGCGAATGCCCGGCGGCCACCGCGGCCCGGTAGCGGGTCCAGTTCCGCGCTGAGCCGTACTGCCAGCGGATCCGCCGCAGCGCAGCCAGGGCCAGCGGCTCCCCGCCGATCCTGGCCAGGCCGAGCCCGCCGGCCAGCAGGACCGGGGGCGCGAGGTACAGCAGCGCGGCAGCATCCGCGGTGGCCGTGATGATCAGGGCGAGCAGGGCGCCGAGCACGGCGGCGGTGCCGACCGCGCCGAACCCGAACATCCCGATGCTGCGGCGGCGGCGCCACCCGCCGTAGTCCCGGGGCGTGTCCGTGTCGTGGTCGCTCACTGGTCTCCTCCTGGGGTGCCGGGCGGCTGCATGGCCTCGGTTGCCGTGCGGCGTGCGCTGGCCGCGCCTGCCGCGAGCCCGGCGACGGCGATCCCCGCCGGGCCGGCGGCGCCGGCGGCTGCGGCGGACCCGGTGCTCGCGCCGGAAGCCGCGGCGCCGGACGGCGCGCCTGCCCTGGCGGCGGGGGCCGCTGCGGCGGAGCCGGCCGGCGATCCTGGCGTGGCCGATGGCATGCCAGGCGTGGTACCTGGCCGGGCTCCGGCGCCGGACGACGACGCCCCGGCCGGGCCGGAATCGGCGGGGCCGAGCCGTGAGCTGACCATGCGGGCCTGCTCGACCGGGCCGGAGCCGCCCGCCCCGCCGGACATCCCGCGCAGCGCGCCGATGGCCACCGCTCCCTGAAGCGCGGTCTGGAGGAACCCGCCTCCGCCGGAGGCGTCCGCGACGTGCCCGGTGGTCCAGGTGAACAGCCGCATCAGGACCGGCAGCGCCAGCAGGGACAAGAACACCATCGTGAAGCCCATCAGCACGGTGCGCGGGTCCTTGCCGGTGCCGATCATGGTGAACGCCGTCGCGTACACCATCGCCGCGGCGGGCTTGTAGAAGATCAGCGCGAGCATCCAGCCGGTGAGGCGGGGGAACCAGCGGCGGGTGGCCGGGGTTAGCATCCCGGCAGCGGCCAGCGGCAGCACCCCGGCGAGGACCACCAGGGCGCCCTGCCGGAACAGCATGAGCACCGCCTGGACGGCGGAGATGATGATGGCGACGATGCCGAGCACGACGACCACCGAAGCGGTCGACCCGCCCAGGGTCAGCACGCTGGCCAGCCGCTGGGTGAACTGGCCCCCGGTGGACGCCTGGAGCACCCAGGTGGACCAGGCATCGCCGGCTTTGATCAGCAGCGTGGGGAGCAAGACGCCGACTGCCGAGGTCGCGGCGATGACGGCCAGCCCGGAACCGACATCGATGAGCGGGTTCGCGCGGCGGGTCAGCGCCATCTTCGCGCCCGCGATGATCAGCCCGAGCACGGCGACCGCGACGGTCAGCGGCAGCATCCACTGCTGGAGCTGGCCTACGGCGGGCTCGCCGGACAGGTCCGGGGACGGTATCTGCACCCACCAGGTGGAGGTCTGGGTCACCATCCAGGTGATCCCGGACTCGATCGCGGCGGCGATCCCGTTGAGCGCACCGGAGGCGGCAGTGCCCGCCACCGCGCCCGCGATCTTGCCGGCCACGGCGCAGGCCGGGGAGATGAGCACGGGGCAGGCCATCACCGTCCGCCTCCTTGCCCGGGGAAGGCGGTGTACCCGGCCAGCGAGGACAGCTCGGCGGCCGAGTTGCCCCAGTCGCCGCCGGGCGGGGCGACCACCTTCCAGTCGCCGCCGGCCCAGACCACTTCCATCTGGACCGAGGCGCGCACCGTAGCCCCGTTGCTACCGGGCCCGGCGCTGACCAGGTCGAGGATGGCCGCTGCCGGGGTGTAGGTGATCCAGCGGAACGCCTGCTCAGTCACGTCCACCGTCCCCAGCGGCTGCCCGCCCGCTACCTGCCCGGACTGGGCGGCCTGACCGTAGGCGGCCTGGCAGCCGGCCAGCAGCGCGGCGGCATCAGGCCCGGTGACCTGGCCACGGATCACCGCGCCGAAGATCCGCGGACCCCACTGCGCGTTCGCGCGGACCCCGATGTTGACCGCGGCCAGCAGCGCCCCCAGCGGGGTGTGCGCGAAGCCCGCCGCGATGCCCCCGCGGGTGTCATATGGCCCCGCCTGCGCGGAGACCGGCAGCTCGACCCCGTAAAAGCCGCTCCACCGCACGCTGGCCAGGCTCACCCAGGGGACCTGCGGCTGGCCCTGGCCCGCCGTGCTTGCGGGGCTGGCCGGCGCCGTTGCCGCGGCGGCCGGAGCGCGGGATGCCGGCGGGCGGCCCGCCAGGGCGAACGCCAGCCCGGCAGCGAGCAGGATGGCCGCCACCGCGGCGGCCGGGAGGATCACGCGCCGGGCGCCGGTCACAGGAACACCCCGGCGATGGCGGCGGCAACCGCGGCCAGGCTCAGCCCGGCCAGCACCCACGGCACGCCGGTCGCGCCGTCCGCGGCGAAGGCGGCCCGGTTGCGGTGCCCGATCGCCATCTTCCCGCCGCAGATCAGCAGCCCGGCGACCCCGCACACCAGGACGCCCCATTTCCCCCAGCCCAGGATCGTGTTGACCGGCGCGCTCAGGCCGGGCGGGGCCTGCGCCGGGGGGTTGGGCGCCCCGCCGGCCAGGTGCTCCCAGGCCCGGTGGGCGGTGAGGTAGCCGACGAAGACGGCGTGGGCGGCTGCTGCCTGGAGGATGAATCCCATCTGGTGCTCCTTACGGTCTCGTTACGGATGGCGCGTACGGCTGCTCGCCGGCGAGCGCGCGGATTTCGGCCAGCGCCTGCTGCGCCCGGCGCGGCAGGGTGACCGACAGCGGGTCGGCGGCCAGGCGGAAGGCCGGGATGAACGGGACGCGGACGACCGCGCCGACCCGGCCGTCCAGGACGCGGAACCGGTACCTGGCCTCGGCAGGCTCGGGCAGCCCGTCGCCGATCACGGCCAGGACCGTGACCTGCACGCCCTGAGCGGCGAGCAGCCCCGTCGCGGTCACCGCGCGCGCCGCCGCGGCGGCGGTGCTGCGGGCTACCAGGACCACCGGCCTGCCCGCGGGCCGCAGCGGGCGCTGGCCAGGCCCGGGCCGCCTGACCGCGCCCATGTCCCAGGCCGGGCGGAGCAGCCCGGCCAGGGTGCTCACCCCGGCGCCACCGTGCGCCCCGACCAGGACGACACCGCCGCGCGGGACGGGCCTGGACGAGGGCGCAGGCCCGGCCTGCCAGGGCCGGGGATCAGCCGTCATCTGGTACACGGCGCACCTCCTCCGCCGCCGGTGAGCTGCGCCGACAGCCAGGCCACGCGGCCTGGCCGGGCCGTCCGGCCCTGGCGGCGCCGGGCGCCGGCGCTTGACAGGTCACATTAAGATGATTTGCAGTTCGCTGAAGAACAACATGAGTTGAACCTCGCGGGCAGCATATGCGTACATACGGGTGTGCTGTCAACTTCACGCAAGAAATGCGAGGTTTGACATTGACTCCATGCAAGACAGTGCCCGTGCGTGGTTCCCGTCCCGAGGCGGCCGGGAACACCCGGCAGCGGCCCGCGGCATGGCTGGCAGCGGTGCTGGCCGCTGGCCCGCTCCCAGCGGCAGCTGTCCGGGGCATGGCTGGCGGCTGTGCTGGCCGCCGGACTGGTCACCGGATGCGCAGCCGGGACAGCGTCCCCGCGCCCTGCCGCCGCAGCCGGGCGTCCCGCGCCCGGCATCGCGGTACCGCGGGGCTCACAGGTCCGCGTGCCGCGCCCGGACTATGCCCGGCCCGCGTCGGTGGCTGCCGCCTTCTACGTGGCGTGGGCGAGCACCGACGCCGTGCACGACCAGCCCGGCACGTACCTGGCGCTGTGCGCGCCCCTGGTCACGCCCGCGCTGGAACGCCAGCTCGGCGCCAGCCAGCCGACCCCCGCGGCCTGGCAGGCCATGCGCCGTGCCCGCCTGGTCAGCCTCGTCCGGCTACAGGCGGTCACCCGTCCGGCCGGCGCGCCGGCGCCAACCCCGGCCGTCGCGTACCTGCGGGTCTACGCCACCCGCTTGACCACGACCTCGGCCGGCCGCCAGGCAGCCAGCGACGGCATCACCGTCCAGCTGACCCGCTCCGGCGGCCGGTGGCTGGTCAGCGCCGTCCTGTTCTACTAGGAGCGCGCCGTGACCAAGGCCCCCGCCGCAGCGGCAGCAGCCCTCGCCGCGTTCCCGCTGTTCCTCATCCTGCTCGTCACCGCCAGCACCGGCACCCCCGCCCAGGCCGCTCCCGCCGCCACCGGCCTGGCCGGCACGCCGACCGCGCTGGCCATGTCCGGAATCCCCGCGGACTACCTGGCCTGGTACATGGCCGCCGCGAAGACCTGCCCCGGCCTGCCCTGGTCAGTGCTGGCCGGCATCGGCGAGACCGAATCCGACCACGGCCGCTCCGCCCTGCCCGGCATCCGCTCCGGTGCCAACAGCGCCGGAGCCGAAGGCCCGATGCAGTTCGAGCCGTCCACATTCGCCCAGTTCGCGGTCAACGCCGACCCCGGCCAGCCCCTCAGCCCCTACGACCCGGCCGACGCGATCTTCACCGCCGCCGCGATGCTGTGCGCCAGCGGCGCACGCGGCGGCACCCCGGCCGGGATCGAGCAGGCCGTCTTCGCCTACAACCACGCCCAGTGGTACGTCAGCGAGATCATGGCGTGGGCTGCCCGGTACGCCACCCAGGGCGGCAGCCACGCCGTGGCCACCGCGATCGCCTTCGCGATGGCCCAGCTCGGCAAGCCCTACCAGTGGGGTGCGGCCGGGCCAGGCGCCTATGACTGCTCCGGCCTGGTCTACGCCGCCTACGCCGTCGCCGGCATCCACATCGCCCGCACCACCTACCAGTGGCAGCAAGACGGCCCGGTCATCCCGCTATCCCAGATCCAGCCCGGCGACCTGCTGTTCAGCGCGGGCGCTGACGGCACCGCGTCCGACCCGGGCCACGTCGTCATGTACCTCGGCAACGCCCAGGTCATCTCCGCACCCCAGACCGGACAGGACGTCCAGACCGGCCCGGCCGACCTGGCCAGCGTCATCGTCGCGACCCGCCCGGCGGCCCTGGCCGCCAAGCCCTGACCCAACCCGAATCCAGCTCAGGAGACATCCTCATGACCAGCAGGCCCCCAGCCCCGCCGCTGCCGAAACCCCAGCACCCCGCCGTCGCCGCCAAGGCGCTGGCCGAAGCCGCCTACGCCGCCGCCCACGCCTGGGCGCAGCCCCTGGAGCCCGACCGGCACAACCGCGCCACCAGCCAGCTGTACTCGACACTGCGCGACCTCGGCATCGCCGCCCGCGGGCTCGCCCGCTACCAGACCGCCGGCGCCTCACCCGATCCCGGGTCCCGGGATTTCGGCCGGCACGTGACCGCGAGCGCCCGGTGGCTGCTCAGCGCGTGCGAGAGCCTCGACGGCGTGCTGGCAGCCGAGGGCCTCAGCTCGCTGCCCGACCCGGACGAACCCGGCGCGGCCCTGTGCCGGACAGCCCGCACCGTGATCCTGGCCTGGAGGCAGCCATCAGGAACCAGCGCCGACCGCGACATCACCGTCAGGCGGTTCATCACCGCCACCGGGTTCCTGTCCTCCGCCACGCTGGGCCTTGCCGTCTACGCGCCGCGCCACCGCCTCATCGACCTGCAGGTCGTGCACGCCAGCCTCGCCGAAGTCATCGCTTACCTGACCGCGGCCATCCAGGTACCCGCCGAAGATGCCGCACCCGGACATGCCAGGGGACCAGCCGGGCACCAGGACGGCGGAGCACTGCTTTGACCGGGCCCGGCAACGCCGACCGGGCGGCATGGGCCGCCCAGGCTATCGAGGCGTTCCAGTCAGCAGCCGGCCATCACGCCGGGCCGGATACCGCGGCGGTGATCGGCAGCCTGATCACCGCGCTGTGCCATCACGCCGACCAGCGCGGCATCAGCTTCGGCAGCATCCTGACCGCCAGCAGCGAGGCGTACCTGTCCCAGCGCGCCAGCGAACAGCACCCCTACATGGTCGGCGACGAAGTCCGGATCCGCGACGGCGCGGTCCTCGCCCCGTCGCTGGCCACCCTGCCCAGGCTCGGCATCGTCGCGGCGCTGTACCCGAGCGCCGACCGGACCCAGCAATACGCCATCCGGTTCCCCGGCGAGACCAGCGCCATGCCGTTCACCGGACCGGAGATCGAGCCCGCTCCGCCGTTCCAGCCCGTGCGGACCAGGCAGGGCACCGTGGCATCCCTCGCCGAGGCCGAACAGGTGCTCATCAGCACCGCGGCGCGCATCCAGATCAGCCACCTGCACAAGACCCGGCCAGCCCGAGCCGACATCAAGGACCGGCACCTGCTCGCGTCCGCCCTGGGCCAGGCATGCGGCCTGACCCCGGAGGAGATGCTGCGCCAGGCCGAGATCCAGGTCACCGCGACAGTACGGCGAGAACTAGCGATGCAGGCGGCAGCGGACCTGGGCCGCGAGCACGCGCGGACCGGCACCCGGCCATTCGAGACGGAACCGGAAACGGCAGCCCGCCTGGCCGATGTCCTGCGCGAGAAGGGGTGCGCGCTGCCGGGAGATGACCCCAGCGCGCGCGAGCTGCTGCGGGAATACCGCTTCGCCTTCGGCCACGAGAAAACCGGACCGCCCCGGCCCGCGCCGTCCCGCTCGCAACGGAATACTGCTTCGCCGGCCGAGCTGGCCGGGCGGGACTTCCCGGCCCCGGCCGGCCGGCCGCCCGGCGCCGCGGCAGATACCCGGCTGGCTGTCAGCACCCTGCGTCCTCCGCGCGCCCTGAACCAGGCACACGGGAGGCAGCACCGATGACGGCGCAGGATGACGAAAACCATTACGAGCAGGAAGGAAACCGCGCGAAGACCGGCAACAGCAAATGGACCGCTGAAGCGATCCGGGCCCTGGGAGCAATCACGGACCTGCAGACGCTGGCCGGCATCTTCGGGTGCAGCGGGTGGTCATCGCGGAAGATGGCGCGGACCGGTGAATGGGAACGGCAAGGCATCAAGATCTTCCGGATCGGCGCGCACTACCGCGTCGGCGTCGCGTCGGTCCTCGACGTGCTGGGATTCAGCTCCGGTGACCTCAGCACCCCCGGAACAGCCCCCGCCGGCGAGCTGGACCAGGCTGGCGGGAACGCCGCGGACAGCGGGGTTACCCAGGCATCCGGGTCAGTAGCTGCCCGGGGCGAGCGATGAACCTCGACATCGGCAACGGGCACCGGCCGGCGATCGGAAATAGCTGCATGGGCCGGCTGCCGTTCCGTCCAGGATCAGCGAACCGCTACCGGTGGCGGGTGGCCGGGGTCGCCGCCTTCACCGCGGACCTTCGGGGTCAGGGCCGACCCGGCAACCCGGCAAGGAGCGCGGAGCCCGCGCGGCCACAGCCCGGCGGGGCGGGATCGCGATGAGCTGGCCGGGCGGGGGCCCGCAGCCGCAGCAGGCCAGGCTGGCCCAGGCGCTGCGCGACTTCGCAGACGGCACGGACCAGGCAGTGCGAGCGTGGGCCGGTGAGCTCACCATGCGGCAGGCGCTCGACATCACCTACGTCCTCACGGACATCCTGCGCCTTCTGGGAACCACGGCCGAACGGCTCAGCCGTTACCAGGCGGAAAGTGAGCCAGCACCGGGCCATGACGCCGGGCCGGATCAGCCGGACGAGGAGATAGCCCGGGCAGGTGCGAGCATCAGCGCAGCGCGTGCGGCGCTGGCACATCTGTTCCGGGAGGCGTACCGCGCATCGGGCGGCTGGCCGGAGCCTGGCGGTGATCCCGCCCGGGACGGCCCCGCGGTATTCCTGGCGCATCTGCTGTACCAGCGGCTGAATATGGCCGGTGAGCCGTGGCCGGAGCTTTCCGGCACACGCGAGTCCAGGGATCGCCTCGTCGAGGCGCTGATCTGCGCGACTGACGGACTCGCGTGGGACATCCAGAACCTCGCCCGCGATGCACCCGAACCGATGCATACCAGCCTCACCGACGCAGTGGCACACCTTGATGACACCTTCGCTCACCTGCGCGAGGCTCTTATCTGCTCCGCCAAGCGGGATATCGCCCCATCCGACGCCGGGCAAATCGACCGCAACATGCGGATTGCCATCCCGCTTCCCGGACGCGCCCAGGCCCTCCGCGCCAGGAATGCCCGCAGCACGCCGCACCCCGCCCGCACCGCCGCCGCGGATTTCCCGTGCCCCGCCGCCGGCGCTGCCGCGATGCGGTCCCCCGCGACGGCTCCGGCGGCCAGCCCCGCCGCCGCGCCCTGGCACCCGTCACGCCGATCCGGGCCGAAGGAAAACCATGGACATCACCAATAACGAGCGGATGAACCTCGCAGCCGCCGCGTACCGCGCCTACCTGCAGCATGCGGCACAGATGGAACTTTCCCTTGCCGAGGACGCCACCGAGGACGACATCCTGGCGGACCTGATCGCCGACCTCCACCACTACGCAGATTCCCGCGGGATCGGCTTCGACAGCGCGGTCGCATCAGGACAGGCCGCCTACGAGCGCCACCGCGCGGGCGAGGACAACCCGTACAGGATCGGCGACGAAGTCCGCCTCCGCCAGCAGCCCGATACCGGGTTCCCGAGCCGTGGCGTGGTGGTGTCGATCTTCCCCGAGCGCGGCGGCGAGCCGGCCTATCACGTCCGCTTTCCGGGCCAGGCTGACACCACTCCCCTCGAGGGACGGGAGATCGCGCCGGCCGCCGGCTTCCCCGCGGTGACCACGAATCAGGGGACCGCGGCCTCCCTGGCAGCAGCCGAGCGGCTGCTCATCGAGACCGCCGCCCGGATCAGGGCCTGTGAGCAGCGCCAGGTGCCGCCCCACGACCACGATCTCGCTGATAAGGACAGCCTGCTGCTCGCGATCGGCGACGCGTGCGCCCTCGCCGGCAGCGACGTCCTGCGTCACCTTGAACCGCAGGTCGCCGCCTGGACCGACGTCATCACCCAGCCGTGGCATCCCGTCCACGTCACCTCCGCGACCGAACTGGCCGCCCTGGACTTCCCGCAGCCAGTGCAGGCCAGTGTCCTCGCCGATCCCCAGAACGCTGACGCAGGTGCGCGGCACGACGCACTTGACGAGGCCCGGCCCGCCCAGCCGGGGCATCCGGCATCACCGGCCATCTGACCCGCCGGAAGACCGCGCGGGTCATGTCGCGTATCCCGCAACACAAAACGACACGGCCATGTGCCTTATTAGGGAGAAGGAAATGAGCCATCCAGATCCGTGGCACCCGTCGGAGGCGAACGGAGCCTACCCGTACGAGCTGCCCGTACACGACTCCGCTAGCACCGGCACGGGCACCGGAATGCCCGGCACCGGCACCCGGCAACACGAGGAATGGCACCATGCTGACCCGCCGCCCGGCGGCGCTGGCGGCTGGGCCACCAGGCAGGAATCCGGCCCGCGACCCGGCTGGGCCGACGAGGGTGTATTCATAGCCGGTGACGACGACGGCCAGCACGAGCGGGATACCGGCCCCGCGTCACCGGCTCCGCCCTACGGGGCACCTCGTCGCCATCCAGCCCGGCGGCTCCCGGCACGGCTGATCGCCACCACGGCGCTCGTGATCTTGTGCGTCGCCATCATCGCGTTCGTGATGTTTTCCCGGAACCACACGATCCGCATCTCACCAGCCGACAACCCCGCCGCCACAGCCAGCCAGCCGACGCCTGGCGTCCGAAGCGGAGGCACGCCCGCCGCGGCGGATCCAGCCGCGCTGACCAAGGCGGACGCCCAGCGCATCCTGGCCCGCTACTGGCAGGTGAACAACACGGCCAACGAGTCACGGTCAGGCACCCTGCTGAAGACTGTCGAGGCAGGCAGCAGCTATCGCATGGACGCCGGCACGTACCAGATGGGCCGGGTGACCGACCCGGCCAGCCGCCAGTACACCGCGTTCACAGCGCAGAACGCGACGTACTACATCCCCCGCCAGCCGACAGGGGTGTACCCGCGGTGGTTCGCCGCCAGGGTCACCTATGCCAGCCTGGCTGCTCCCCGGCACGCGACCGGGGCCGGGTACGTGCTGTTCACCCAGGCCGCCAGGAACGCCCCGTGGAAGAACGACCTGGAACCCTACATGCTGCCAGGCACCGGGACGGGTCCGTACATCGAGACCGACGCTCACGGCTACGCCATCGCGGCCAGCGCGTCAGACGAGGCGGGGCTGAGCATCGCGTCCGCGCAGGTCCAGGAGGCGACCGCCGGGTCCCTGGACAGCAGCTCCGCCACTGTCAAGAATCCCGGCAACCTCGCCGACCTACGCGACGAAGCGTACTTCGGCGGGAAACTGCCCGCCGGATCCACCGACACCGACAAGCACTCGGCGTGGGGCCGGGTCTTCGCCTTGAAGACGGTCGGCGGCGGTGTCCTTGCGTTCTACGCCCTCACGGCGCAGCTCACCCTGGCACCCCCGCCCGGCCAGACCTTCCAGGTCGGCATCCCCGGCTTCTACTCCTCCAGCCAGACCCTGACATCGGCCACCATCGGCTACACCGAGCAATTCGCCACCTACATCCCGCCGGACCAAGCGAGCCCGCAGATCCTCGCCGACGCCTCCGGCATCACTGGGCGAGGATAGATGGCTGCTCGCGCGTTACCGGACAGTAATCCCCATCGCAGCCCGGCTCAGCACAGGCCGCGCGTCCGGGCACTGGCGGGCCTGACCGCCCGGACGCGCGGCTTCACGCCCGGCGAGCAGCTGCCGGGCCACCTAACAGGAACCATCCGAAGAGATCTAAAGCTGATGAACATCCACACCGCTGAGAACTACGAGGCCGCCCAGCAGATCATCAAGGCCCTGGCACTGCCGACGGCGAGCGGGGCACCTGTAGCGTCGCGCCCGCTGCCGCTGAGCCATCTTCCCCGGCTGCCCAGCGAGACTTCCATGGGGGTACGGCATCGGGCGTGTCGATCCTTCTGGGAGGGTCACGAGCCGCGGAATCACCGATGCCTTGCGGTGGGAGTCCGCCCCGCCGAACTGGTGGCCGCACCGGCCATGGTCGAGTTCCGCCTCATCGCCGACTACATACCGCTCGTGGAGAAAGCGGTCACCAAGGGAACCAGGCGCGTCTACGGTCCGTACTGGGCGAGGGTGGTCCGGGAATGGGGATACAGCCGGGTCAACGAGCCCACCGCGCTGGAGATCAGCCAGCTCGCCGAACAGGTCAGGGCAGGCGCTGTGCAGCGCAGGAATACCGGCGGAGGTCGCGGGGCCGCCGAGCATCTGATAGGCGCGCTCCTGGCCCGCCGCTACCCCGAGACCCAGACCATCAGCCTGGTCCTAGACGACACCACGAACGTCGCCCTGTTCGCCATCGCTGCCCACGCCGACGAACGCGAAGCCCACATCCGCGAAGTCGAACGGTCCGGCCAGAACCTGCCCGAAGACTCCTACGGCCGACGAAACCGCCAGGCCATCGCCGCCCGCGAGACCCGCGTAGCCGCCCGGCTGCGCGCCGTCGAACAGGCCTACCGCACCGCGACCGAGCACGGCACCGCGTCCAGGCCGCCCGAGCCCACCCGGACATTCCGTTCTCCAGAGCGTCAGGCCGACAGGGAGATGGAGCTTGAGTAAGCGCCCAGCCAATCCGTGCCGGACCGTCGCGGACAGCGCGGCTGCCCGGTGTCTGCATCGCGGCGGCTGGGCCGTAAGCGAGCGCTATCCGCGGTCCGGCGACAGCGAATTTACTCCCGCCGGGAAACCGTTTGCAACCCGCGCTCACGGGCCACTATGGTCCACCCGATTCGCGGGCCAGATTGGCTCGCTTCCCTTGGTCCGCGCCATCCCGGATCAGGGAAATGGGGCGATCCAATTCGGATCGGCAGCGTACAACCCGGCAATGGGGGACCACCTGAGGTCAAGGGAATATACGGCAACCGCAGGAGTCTGGCCTGGTCACGGGCGAAGGAACCCCTGCCTATCGGATGAGGCCGCGCTGATTCGGATTTCCCCCGAATTCGGCTTGACTAGAAAAGGAAAATCGAGAATCATTGGGCGGCAGGAATGACTCAGCTTCACACACCAGCTGAGGCTGCGGAGATCCTGAAAATCCGCGAGTCCTGGCTGCGCGGCAAAGCCGCGGCGCGGGCGATCCCTTGCACGTTCATTGGCAAGCACCTCCGATTCAGCGATGACGACATCGCGCAGATCATGGCCGAGGGCGCCCGGCAGCCCGTGACTCGTGCCCGCGGCACCCGCCGGTAGCAACCGTCCAGGCCCGGCGACCCAGGCGCCGGCCTCAGCCGGAGCGCCGGTCCACCAGGAGGTGACAAGGAGAGATGGCGTATGCGGAAAGACGCGGCAAGGGGCCAAGACCGTGGCGTGTCAAGTACAAGATCCCCGGCGGCGAAGCCAGCCAGTCGGGCTTCGAGACTAAGCAAGCCGCACTCACCTGGGGCCGCGACCAGGAAGCGAAGGTCCGCGCGGGCACATGGATCGATCCGGGAGCAGGCGCGATCACGGTCAGCGAGTGGATCGACCGCTGGCAGGCCATGCAGGATGTCGGCCTCAGCACCGTGGCGAACCGCGAGTACCGGATCCGCCGGTTCATCCTGCCGTACTGGGGCAAACGGAAGCTCAACTCGCTGACCGGTGAGGACATCATCGTCTGGGAGCGCAAGCTGCACGATGTCGAGGGCATGTCCCGCAGCACGGCGAAGGACGCGCGCGCCCTGCTGCACACGATCCTCGGTGACGCGGCGGCGGCGAAACCCCCGCTGATCCCCTTCAATCCCGCTGTCCGCCCGCGCAACCGAGGGAGGAGGACGGGCCGCAGGCTGCTCGACCGCAGTGCGCAGCGGGCATGGGCGACGCCGCTGGAGGTCCTGCTCGTGGCCGAACGGGCTGCGCTGCTGGCCGGCCGGGACGACGAGTTCACCATGCTGGTCACGATCGGCTACACCGGGATGCGGTGGGGCGAGACGATCGGCCTGGAGCGCGATCTGCTGCTCCCGTCTCTGATCAACCTGGAGTGGCAGCTCAGGGAGATCAATGGCCGCTTTCACCGGATCCCGCCGAAGGACGACTCCTACCGCAGCACTAACGTGGAGCCGTTCGTCCCAGTCGACATCCCGCCCTTCCTCGCCAAACTGCTGATCGCCCAGGCAGATGCGCGCGCACGGCGGCGGTGCGCCTGCGCCGCAGCGCACGGCGGCAGTGGCCGGTACGTGTTCCCCAGCCCCGACGGCGGCCACCACCGGCGCAGCAACTTCGCGCGGCGCGTCTTCCGCCCGGCGTGCGACGGACGGCACCCGCCAGCGAACGGCACGCCAAGCAGGCTGGTCGTCGTGGACGCCGCCGGATTGCCGGGCGTCCCGGTCGCATCGTGGCCTCCAGCGGTACCCGGGACGCCCTTCGTTCCCCCGTCCGGCCGGGGCTCACCCCGCCTGATTAGCGCGGAGAACTCGGGGCGCTGCCAAGCCTGCGGGTACGCGGTCAGGTTGCGCCTCGACGGAAGGACCATCGCCCACAAGAAGGCTGCCGGCGACTGCCCCGGCAGCGGCGAGCAGCCCGCCAGCGACGTGCCGCTGGCCTGCTGGCTGCCGGTCAAGGACGGGCTGACGCCGCACGGCCTCAGGCACAGCCACAAGACGTGGATGGCTGAGGACGGCATTCCCGAGATCCTGGCCGAGCAGCGGCTGGGCCACCAGGTGCCCGGGATGCGCGGCCTGTACGCCCACGCCTCACAGCGGATGCGCGACGAGCTGACCGCAGACCTTCAGGCCCGATGGGAGGAATCCCTGCGGGAGCGCGCCGCCATCGACCCGCACTCCAGCGTCCCGCTTCTCGACACCCTGCTGGCGCCCTTCCGCACCGGACCAGCCCGGGAGAACACGATCTCCCAGATTCCTCCCAATACGGCGACAGCTCCCATCCTCCGGGTAGGATGAGAGCTGTAGGTGAGTCTCTGACCTGCTATTTCTTCGGTGGAGCTGAGGGGATTCGAACCCCTGACCCCCTCCATGCCATGGAGGTGCGCTACCAGCTGCGCTACAGCCCCGCGCGGCCCTGATACGGATGAGTTTGACCCAACGGGGTCAGACATCGGAGGACCGCACCACCAACGTGAGGAGATCTTACCCTGCTGCGGCGGCGACTTTGACCCTACCACCGAGCACATAGTCTTTTGGTTGGCTCGACGCGCAGGCATGCCCCGCGATCCGGGACATCGGTGATCGGAACCAGGTACACGTCATCAGTGTCGGGGCGGTACACGCCGAAGTAATCGACGTCATCACGGTAAGGCCGCCACTCGTTGTCCCGGCACCAGATCGATGCCGGGAAATACACCGCCCCGTTTATCATCCTGCCTGTCTTGCACTGCACACGGCGCAACTCACCTTTCTGGTCGAAGGCGGGGTCGTAGGGATGGCCGTCCCGGAGGGCAGGAGGGGCCGGTGACCGGCTTGGAGCAAGGCAGACAGCACGACGCCCATGGTCTTGTTGCCAATAGCGCTAGTGTCTCGCACATATATAAGAATATTGTCTCTGGCCTCAGATTTAAACGCGCCACGCCAACGCTACGCCCTGCGTGCGGTGGCAAGGCAGGAAAAGACCTGTGCGCCGAAGTTCAGCCAGGGACGGCGCGGGAGCTCAGGCTGGCGCGGATGCCTTGTTTCTGGAGCTTGCCAGAGGCGGTGCGGGCCAGGGACGCGGCGAAGGAGACGCCGACCGGGCACTTGAAGTGGGCCAGGCGGTCGCGGGTCCAGGCGATGAGTTCGGCCTCGGGCACCTGCGCGCCGGGGCGCAGGACGACGACGGCGTAGGGTGACTCGCCCCATTCGGCGGAGGGGACGCCGATGACGGCGACCTCGGCCACGGCGGGATGGCCGGTCATCACGCCGGGTCGACGACGCGGACCCTGGCGCCGCGCATGGGACGGCCCGCCGAACGCAGCCGGTGCGCGAACTCCTCCGCGGGAACGTGGTCGGCGGGCCCGAGCAAGGTGAAGCCGCCGGTGGATTCGGTCAGGCCGTAGGACTGCAGGAACGAGCAGCCGATGATCTCGGTCGCCTCACGGAGCACGGGCAGCGGGATCGGCGAGGCCCCGTAGACGACGTAGCTGAGCGCGCTCCAGTCGGCGGTCTTGCACTCGGGCAGGGCCAGCAGCCGCTGCAGCACCGTGGGTACCAGGACGGCGTGGGTCACCTTGCGGTCCACCAGCAGGCGCAGCACGCCCGCGATGTCGGCCTGCTGCTCGAGCAGCAGGGTGCCAGAGGGGGTGCCAGAGGTGCGCACGGTGGGCCCGCCGGGTGCGATCGGCTTCGAGGAAGTACCGGGTGTCGGCGGAGGCATTTTCTGACCTGATGGACGGAGGCACGTCGTGAGCTGGGGGCCGCTGCTGGTCAACCTGGCGGCTGCTGGAAAAGCACATGGCGCGTTCGAAGGGGCGGGGTACGCCGATTACGTTGGGCGTACCAGCGGCTTCGTCCCCTGGCCGCCTGCGCGGTTACGCATCGCCCGGTGAGGGCCTGGCCCGGACGGGGGCGCGGCATTCCGGTACCCCGTTCCGCTGCCAGTTCCAGACCGCTGTCAGGCCCGGCTCGGCGGCCAGGACGGCGACCAGCAGCCGGAGCTGGCCGACCGGGAGCGGCGGTTCCTGGCCGTCCGGCACCCGGAAGGCGCGCTCGCCGTCCCGCTCGACCGAGAACGCCTTGAGCAGGTCGGTCGCGGTCCTGATGCCGACGCGCCGGAGGTTCAGCCTAGCCTGCACGCCGGACAGCGGCTCCTGCACGCCGGACAGCGCCGCCTGGCCGGCGGCCGCGGGCTGGTCCGCCTGACGCTGCCGGTTCAGCTCGCCACGGTCGACTCGCTCCAGGTGGATCAGCAGGAACGCCTGGTCGATCCAGTCGACCAGACGGCCGGGCGGGACCCGGGTGTGCAGGATCACGTCGACCAGGTTCATAGTGGTGAGGTTCTGCATGTCCTCGACGCCCTCTTCGGTGAGCCGCGCCTCGTACCACAGGTTGAACCCGTCGAGCTGGTCGAGCGGGTACTCCGAGGTGACCGGCGGGACGAACCGGCGCAGCGCCCGGGATGTCACGCGCTGCAGGGCCTGCAGGCCGACGAGCGGGAAGAAGCCGACCACGAAGGCGACGGCCAGTTCGGCGTGGTCGGCCACTGCCGCCGTCCCGCCCAGCACCTGGTGCAGCACGGTGACGATCAGCAGCACCAGGGTGATGCGGTACACGGCGGTGGCGTAGGCGCTCGGGCGCAGGTCGCTCTGGAAGAAGCGCCGGATGAGCATGCTGGTCACGAACGCGTAGGCGCCGAGGAACCCGTACTTCAGCACGTCCCACGGGCCGGAAGGATCGGTGACGAACCTGGTATCCCACAGCACGGCGGCCCAGCCAACGGCGAGCACGGCGGTCGTCAGGAAGACCGGGAACAGGGACTCGCTCCTGACCCAGTAGTTCTCCTCCGGGGCGGAGCTGGTGATCTGCCGCCCGTAGTAGGCCTCGAACTTCTGCCGGTAGATGTTCTCGGCCGGGCGGCCGTGGGGTCCGGCCGCCCACTGGTCGTAGAACCCCGAGGCCACCGGGGGCATCGGCAGGTGCCACGGCAGGTCCCAGCCCAGCCGGTGCAGGTTGAGCACGTACTCGCTCCACAGCGCCTTGGCCCGCAGGTCGAGGAACCGTACGTAGAGCCAGCCCGGCAGGAACGCCAGGCACCACAGCGTGAACAGCTTGAGCGCGCTGACCCCCCAGGTCCCCGGCCCGGACCAGCGCGGCCCTGCCATCATCCCCGCGGTCACCACGGTGACCGCCACCGTCCCCGCGATCAGGACGTTCATCCAGGCTGCGACCGCCCTGCGGCGCAGCCAGGCCCGCGTGCCGCTGTCAGCCTGCGGCCCGCCTGCGTTCCGGCCCGGACCGGCCGCGGGCTCAGGGGCCCGGCGAGCCGCCGGTGGCCCGGCCAACGGGCCGACACGGTCTGGCGCCAGTGTGGTCATCGTGCACCCCCCATACCGCGCTCACGTGCTTTCTAAGAAGGAGGCGCAAGTGCGCAGGCTGATACAAGCCAGTTGACGGGTTGTGACGACCTGGACGCCCCGGTGTGCCGGACAGGCTGTTACGCATGCAATGTTCGGCTTATCCTGCCCCTGATCGATCAGGACGAGCACAGAGCGAAGCGCGAGGGAGTGCCCATGCCTTACCGGGTGGTCGTCGTGGGGGCGGGGTTCGGCGGGATCGGTATGGCGATCGCGCTCAAGCAGGCGGGCATCGAGGACTTCGTCGTGCTGGACAAGGCGGACGATCTCGGCGGGACCTGGCGCGACAACAGCTACCCGGGCCTGTGCTGCGACGTGCCGTCGCAGCTGTACTCGTACTCGTTCCGGCCCTGGCGGTGGAGTCGGCGCTTCCCGCCGCGCGAGGAGATCCTGGCCTACCTGCACGGGCTGGTCGCCGAGCGCGGCCTCGGCGCGCACCTGCGCTTCGGCGCCGGTGTCGCCGCAGCCGAGTTCGACGAGCGCCACGCGCTCTGGAACCTCACCCTCGACGATGGGGAGACGCTGCAGGCGACCGCGGTCGTCTGTGCCGTCGGCCAGCTCGGCCGTCCGTCCCTGCCCGATATCCCTGGCCAGGACGAGTTCGCCGGGCCGTGGTGGCATTCCGGCCGCTGGAACCACGACGCCGACCTGGCAGGCCGCCGGGTGGCCGTGGTCGGCACCGGGGCCAGCGCCATCCAGTTCGTACCCGAGATCGCCAAGGTCGCCGAGCATGTGGACGTCTACCAGCGGACCGCCCCGTACGTGCTGCCCAAGGCCGACCGGCCGTACGGGGACGCCGAGCAGGCGCTGTATGACCGGCTGCCCGTGGTGCGCAAGGCCGACCGGCTCCGAACCTTCCTCTACGGCGAGCTGCTCACCAGCGGCTTCGTCCTGTCACCCAAGCTGCTGGCCGGGCCGATGCAGCTATGGCGCCGCCAGCTCCGCACCCAGATCACCGATCCGGCGCTGCGCGCCAAGTGCGTCCCCGGCTACGTCATGGGCTGCAAGCGGGTGGTGTTCTCCAACGACTGGTACCCGGCCCTGGCGCGGCCCGACGTCGAGCTGGTCACCGACAAGATCGTGCGGATCGTCCCGGACGGCGTGTTCACCGCCGACGGCACGGGCCGCCCCGCGGACGTGATCATCTATGGCACGGGGTTCAAGTCGCTCGAGTTCCTGGCGCCGATACAGGTGTCCGGCCTGGGCGGCCTCCGGTTGCAGGAGGCCTGGCGGGACGGGGCCCAGGCCTACCTCGGCATCAGCGTCTCCGGGTTCCCGAACTTCTTCATGCTCTACGGGCCGAACACCAACCTCGGCGGCAACTCGATCATCTACATGCTCGAAGGCCAGGTCCGCTACGTGCTCGGCGCGCTGCGGGCGCTGGAGGCGGAGCGCCTGGCCTGGCTGGACGTGCGCCCCGAGGTGCAGGACGCGTTCAACGCCTGGGCCCAGGCGGCCAGCCGGACGTCGGTGTGGGAGACCGGCTGCCATAACTGGTACACGACGGCCTCCGGGCGGAACACGAACAACTGGCCGGACCACACGTTCATGTACCGGTACCGGGTCCGCCGCTTCGACCTCGCCGAATACCGGGTCATGCCGGAACAGGCGCTCGCCGCCGTCGCCGCGGCATGACCGGCTACCGCGGCATGACTGGCCGCCGCACCCGCCCGCTGCTACGGGTGCCGCCCGCGGTCATGCGGGCGGGCGCGCGCCAGCTCGGCCGGCGCTGCCTGGACCCGGCGCTGCCGTGGCGGGTGCAGCGCACCCGGCTGCACCAGCTCACCCGGCCGGTCCTGCTGCCGCGCGGCACCACCGTCACCCAGCAGGCCATGGGCGGGGTGCCCGCCGAGGTGGTGTCGGCTCGGGCGTCGGGCCGGCCGATGACGGTGGTCCACTTCCACGGCGGCGGCTACTGCATCGGCTCGCCGCGCACTCTGCGGGGCTGGGCCGCGCATCTGAGCGCCCAGGCGGGCTGCCGCGTGGTGCTGCCGGAGTACCGCCTGGCCCCCGAGCATCCCCATCCGGCGGCGCTCGAGGACGCCCGCGCGGTGCTGGCCGCGCTGGCCGACGGGGACGCGCCGGGCCCGGTCGTGGTGTCGGGCGACTCGGCGGGCGGGGGCCTCGCCCTCGCCGTGCTCCTGTCGATGCGCGACGAGGGCCTGGAGCTGCCGGCCGGCTGCATCCTGCTGTCACCCTGGCTCGACCTGGGCCGCGACCGCCGGGCCGATCCGGGCCTGGTGCGCCAGGACGTGCTGCTCACCCCGGAATGGCTGGACGCCTGCGCCCACGCGTACGCCGCCCCGGAGGCCTGGGCCGACCATTCGGTCTCGCCGCTGCTGGCCGCGCACTCCGGGCTGCCGCCGCTGCTGATCCAGGCCGGGACCAGCGAACTGCTCGCCCCGGACGCCGAACTCCTCGCCGCCAGCGCCTCGGCCGCCGGAACGGACGTGACCTATACCAGGTGGCCGCGCATGTGGCATGACTTCGCGCTGCAGCCAGGCCTGCTCGCGGCCGCCGACAGCGCGCTGGCCCAGGCCGCCTGGTTCGTCCGCACGGTGACGGCCGGGCCCGTCTAGACCCTGTCGAGGAAGGCCTTGGCCTCGGGGCCGGCGAACTGGGCGCCGTAGCCGGCGTTGACGACCAGGCAGCCCACCGCGACATCCTTGGCCGGGTCGAAGGCGATGAGCCAGCTGTTGGGCTGCTCCTGGCCCTGGATGTCGGCGGTCCCGGTCTTGGCGTAGATGCCAGGGCCGAACCCGACCCCGGCGGCGGTCCCGCTGGTGACCACGGCCTGCATCATCTCTTTCAGCTGGCCGACGGTGCTGGTTGGCAGCGGGGTGGCGGTGAGCTGCCTGGTCCCGGTCAGCAGGATCGGCTGCTTGAACGTCCCGCTGGACACCGTGGCCGCTACCGAGGCCATCGCGAGCGGGGTCGCGGTCAGCTGTCCCTCGCCGAACGCCTCCTGCGCAAGCTCAGAGCCGCTGGCGCTAGCCGGGGCGTTGAAGTAGGTGCCGGACACGCCGGTGATGCCGATGTTCCAGCTCTGGTTGAGGCCGAAGTACTTCTTGGCCGCGCGGGCCAGGCCGCCGCCGGACAGGTGCGGCCACTGCGTGCTGAACGCGTTGTTGCAGGACTGGGCGAAGTCGGTGACGAACGGGGTGCCGGCCGGCAGGGACTCGTTGTTGTCGTTGTGGTAGGTGATCCCCTGCACCGTGTAGGCGGGCGGGCAGGCGACCGCGCTCGACGCGGACAGGGCACCAGAACTGATCAGGGCGGCGGAGGTGATCACCTTCATGGTGGAGCCCGGCGCCACCTTGGCGGTCAGCGCGTAGTCGTTGAAGCCGGCGTTGTTGGCGATGGCCAGGATCTTGCCGGTGGAGGGCTGGATGGCGACCATCGAACTCTTGGGGTGCATGGCCACGGCGGCGCGCGCCGCGGCCTCGGCCGTGGGGTCGATCGTGGTGGTGAGGTTCGCGATGTTGTTCGGCGCGATGACGGCCGCCTGGCTGTTCTCGACCGGCTTGCCCGCGGCGTTCTGGATCTCGACGTAGAGGCCCGGGCTGCCCTTGCCCGGCGGCGCCTCTTTCTCCAGCAGGTTGGCGATGTTGGTCAGCCCGGCGTCCTTGTAGGACGTGATGTCGTTCCCGCTGGCGTCACTCACCCCGGCCACCTGCGGGGCGACCTTGACCGCCGCCAGGTGGGTGGATTTGGTGAGGTTGGGAGCGAGGACGTCGGGGGCCCAGGCGATGTACCACAGGTTGGAGTTCGGCTTGGCGTAGGCGGTGAGCTTCGAGTGGTAGCTCCAGGTCCCGTGCAGGGCGCTGGCGTCGTCCGCGCTGGCCACGGTGGCGTTGAGCGCGAACGAGACCGATTCGCGCGTGCCGCCCCCGGACGCCGGGGTGGCGCTCTGCGCCGCGCCGGTCAGCTTCCTCAGGTGCAGCGCCTTCCGGTACCCGGCCAGCGCCGCCTGGGCCAGGGCGGGCCGGTCGGTGTAGCGGGCGGCCTGGTTGAGGTCACCGGTCTTCCAGGCCTGAATGAACGCGGTGGTGATCTCCTGCGCATCTTGCCCGGGCGAGTTCCCCGCCGGCACGAAGCCGGTGGTGTTCTTGTTCCCGCCGGACGTCACCACCACGACGATGACGGCAGCGATGGCTACCACGGCCGCGGTTACCGCGGCGATGATGACGTTGCGCTTCTTGCCGTTCCTGCCGCCTCCACCACGTCGGGCGTGCCTGGACGGCCCAGGCCCGATTACCGGTATCGGGGCGGTCGAGGGCTCCGACGCATACCACGGGCCGGACGATCTGCTGCCACCGGAATCGCTGGTCACTCATGGAACGGTACCCACCAGGAAGTTCAGGCACAAACGATCCTGTTACGTCCTGGGGGGAAGACGGCAGTTAAATTGGGGCGATGACGCCCGCCGGCCTGCCGCCCTGGCCGGCCGCGCCCGTGGCTCACGGGCCGGTCGTGCTGCGCCAGTTCACCGAGCGCGACGTGCCGATGGCCCAGGAACTGTCGGCCGATCCCTACGTCCCGCTCGTCGGGAGCCTGCCGGCGAACGCGAGCCGGGAGCAGGCGCGGGACTGGGTGGCCCGGCAGCGCGCCCGCCTGGCCGAAGGCTACGGGTTCTCGTTCGCCATAGCCGAGGCGGGCACCGATCGCGCCGTCGGGGGCATCGGCCTGTGGCTGGCGGCCCTGGCCCACGGGCGGGCGACGGCCGGCTACTCGGTCGTCCCCAGCGCCCGGGGGCGCGGCTTCGCGTCGGCGGCGCTGATCGTGCTGACCTCGTTCGGCTGGACGATCCCGGCGCTGCACCGGATCGAGCTGTACATCGAACCCTGGAACGCCGGCTCGATCAGCACCGCCGAGCGGGCCGGGTACCAGCGGGAAGGCCTGCTGCGCAGCCACCAGGAGATCGGCGGGCACCGCCGGGACATGCTGCTCTACGCCGTCGTCAGGCCGGACTGCTCGTAAGCCGAACGGGCCGCGGAACTCCACGCCCGTTTGGATCCTGGGAGCATGACCGACGCAGACGTACTGACGGCGCGCCCATCAGCCGAACGCGCGACGATAGGGACATGACATCTGCGGAGTTCACCAACGCGCATCCGGCGCTCGCGCGGTTCTGGCATCCCGTGGCGCTGTCCTCCGAGGTCGGCCGGGAGCCGGTCGCAGGCCGGCTCGGCGGTCGGGGCTGGGCGCTGGCCCGCTTCAGCGGCGGTATCGCGGCGTTCGTCGACGCATGCCCGCACCGCAGGGCGCGCCTGTCCGCCGGCCAGATCACCGACGGCACACTGCAGTGCCCGTACCACGGCTGGCGATTCACCCCGGACGGCAGGTGCGTGAATATCCCGGCGCTCGAGGACACCGCGGCGATCCCGGAGCGGGCCACGCTGCGCCGCCCGGCCGAGGTCGCCGAGCAGGACGGCGTGGTGTGGCTCGCCCCGGAACCCCCGCGCGCTCCCATCCCGGACCTGCATCCGGCCGTACCGCTCGGCGGCGACGGCGTCGCGACGGTAATCCTCCCGGTCCTGGAGGTGGAGGCCAACGCGGCGATCCTCATCGACAACTTCCTCGACGAGGCGCACCTGCCGTTCGTCCACGCGGCCACGATCGGCGGCGCCGGGCCGGAACCCATCCCGCGGGCGGACGTCGACCGCCGCGGCCTGTCGTTCACGGCCGTCCGCGAGCACACGTTCACCAACCTCACCGACCCCGCGGTGCGTGATGGTGCCCGGCCGGCGGTGCAGCGCCGCCGGATGACCTACCGGTACCAGGCCCCGCTGACCGCGACCCTGCTGCTGGAGTACCTCGACGCGGACGGGTGGCAGTTCCTCACCTTCACGGTGGCACCCGAAGACGAGCGCACGTGCCGGGTGTACCAGACGGTGACCGGCCCGGGCCTGACCGACCCGGAACAGGCCGAGAGCACCGCGAAGTACGAGATGTCGATCTTCGATGAGGACCTGGACCTGCAGCGGCGGGCGCTGTCCGGGCTGGAGTTCCCGCTCGACGTCGCCGCCGAACTGCACACCCGGGCCGACCGGGTATCGGTCGAGTTCCGCCGCGTCCTCGCCGCCGCCGTCAGCGACTGAGGATCCTCACTGGCCACGCCGGGTGCGGGCGGATGCCGGGCGCGCGGCCTTTCCGCGGAAACGTCTGAGTTAAGAATATTTGACATGATGTCTAGTGTCTTTTACCTTGGTCGTGTCAAAGTTCTTTTACATGGCCGGGTGAGGGTGCGGTGTCGTACGAAGAGAAGGGCACCTGGGTCTACCTCGTGACCAGCGCGGGCGCTTACGCCGTCTACCTCGTTATCATCGCGGGGCGGCTGGCGAGCACCCCGGCCGCGCAAGTGCCATATATCTCGGTGCTGCTGTGGACGGCGGGCGCCTCGATGGTCGCGAACATGGCGGGGCGCGTCGTGGTCGAGACGGCCAGCCCGAGCGACAGCCGCCGGGCCGACGTGCGGGACCGGGACGTCAGCCGGTTCGGCGAGTACGCCAGCCGCTGGTTCCTGGTGGCCGGCGCGGCGGGGGCCCTGGTGATGGCGATGGCCAAGGTGGACTACTTCTGGATCGCGAACGTCATCTACCTCGGGTTCGTCCTGTGGGCGGTGGCCGGTTCGATACTGAAGCTGGTCGCCTACCGGCGGGGTCTGTAGCGGCGGCATGGGCAAGCCGACCAGGATCACCAACTCGATCCGCGCGCTGCGGTTCGCCCGCGGGGAGATGACGCAGGCCGAACTCGCCCAGCGGATCGGGGTGACCCGCCAGACGATCATCGCCATCGAGCAGGGCCGCTACTCCCCCTCCCTGGAGGTGGCGTTCCAGATCGCCCGGGTGTTCAAGGTGCCGCTGGACGAGGTGTTCCAGTACCCCGAAGGAGATTCCCAGTGAAAGGAGACACTGTGCTGGCCGCGGTCAGCCGGCGGTACGGGCCGCCGGACGTGGTGACGGTCGCCGACGTGCCCAGGCCGGAGCCGCGCGACGACGAGATCCTGGTCCGGGTGCGCGCGGCCGCGGTCGGGGTGGTGGACGGCCTGGCCCGGCGCGGTTCGCCCTGGTACGCCCGGGCGCACTTCGGCGCGCTGCGGCCGCGATTCCCGGTGCTGGGCTGCGACTTTGCCGGAGACGTGGAGGCGGCCGGGCCCGCGGTCAGCCGGTTCGGCGTGGGCGAGGCGGTGTTCGGCACGATCGCGCCCCGGTTCGGTGCGCACGCCGGGTACGTCTGCCTGCCCGAGGACGGCGCGGTGGCGGCGAAGCCCTTTAATGTGAGCTACGCGGAGGCGGCTGCCCTCGCCGACGCGACGGCGCTGTGCTTCCTGCGGGACAAGGCGGGCCTGCGGTCCGGGCAGGCCGTGCTGGTCAACGGGGCGTCGGGGGCGGTCGGCTCTTTGGCGGTGCAACTGGCTGTGCATTTCGGCGCCATGGTGACCGGGGTGTGCAGCGGGCCTCATGTGAGGCTCGTCCGCAAGCTGGGCGCGTCATCCGTCGTCGACTACACCCGGACGGACTTCACCCGTGCCGGGCGCCGCTATGACGTGATTTTCGACGTGGCGGGGACGAGCTCGTTCTTGCGCTGCCGCCGGGTGCTCAACGCGGGGGGCGTGTACCTGACCACGGCCCCCTCCCCCGCAATTTTCGTGCAGATGCCGTGGACGGCGAGGTTCGGGTCCCGGCGGGCGGTGGTCGCGTTCACCGGGCTGCGGCCTTCTGGGGAGAAGCGGCAGGACCTGCTGGTCATCAAGGAACTCGCCGAGGCGTCGGCGCTGGTTCCCGTGGTCGGCGCGTGCTACCCGCTGGCCCGGATCGCGGACGCGTACCGGCGTGTCGACGCGGGGCACAAGAAGGGCGCCATTGTCGTCACCATGTCCTAGCCTGATCGGCATGGCCGATGCCGAGGACGTGCGCCGCCTGGCGCTGGCGCTGCCGCACGTGGAGGAGATCGACTGCGACGGCTTCGACTTCCGGGTCGACGGCAAGGGGTTCGTCTGGTCCTATCCCGAGCGCCAGCCGGGCCAGCGCCGCGTCCTGCGGACCGACATCGCGGTGCTCTACGTCGGGGACGAGGCGGAGAAGCAGGCGCTGCTGCTGGGCGAGCCCGCGCTGTTCTTCACCACGCCGGGCTACGACGGCTGGCCGCTGGTGATGCTGCGGCTGGACGAGGTGGACGCCGGGCGGCTGACCGAGCTGATCACCGACGCCTGGCGGATGCGCGCCCCGGCCGAGCTCGCCGCCGATTTCGACGCGGCTCCCGATTTCGACACGGCTCCCGATTTCGACGCGGCCGCTGACTTCGAGGCGGGCCGCTGACTTCGAGGAGTCCGCCGGCTAGGGCGCCGGCCAGCTAGCCGGTGCAACCCTGCCATCTCTGGCATCTCTGGCATCACGAGTATCGCGGGTCCCTCGCATGGGCAGGGCAGGCGGAGACCCCGTCCGTTTATCGTGGTGGATCCGGGCTCCGTGGTCGATCCGGTGCACAATAGACCCCCCAATTCACCGCCAAGCCCGAATCAACCACCTAATTCAGGACGCTAACCCGGCAAAAGGGACAAACTTTCCCTGGCACTGGCTGCGGGAGTCAACTACCACCTGATCGGCGCTCTAGGGAATGCCGCCGCCGCGATGATCGTGACTTTAACGTGAAGGATGGGGTTATCTTCCACAGAGGCCAAATTCTCTACGCTATTTCGGAGCATATTCATGATCACGAAGGATCTTTAGTCTGCCCGGGCTCAAAAGCCTTCGCGATCATGGAAACCCGGCCCAGACCGACCGTCCTAACGGCTATTAGCCCGCGATTTCGGCGGCGAGGAGGGCGCCTAGTTCCCAGCAGGCCTCCAGGTCGGGCTTGGCGGGCGGGCCGGTGACGGTGACCGGGGGGCGTACGGCGCGCCACTGCAGGCCGGCGGTGATGGACTCGACCGCGCGGACCGCGCCGGTGGTGTCCATGCCGCCGTGCACGTACAGGGCGTAGGGCCGGCGGCGGGTCGCCTCCAGGCACGGGTAGTAGATGCCGTCGAAGAAGTGCTTGAGCGCGCCGGACATGTAGCCGATGTTGGCCGGGGTGCCGAGCAGGTAGCCGTCGGCCTCGAGCACGTCGGCGGCGGCCGCGGTCAGGGCCGGCCTGATGATCACGTCGACGTCGTCGATCTCGTCGGTCCGGGCGCCGCTCACCGCGGCCTCGAACATCTCCTGCAGGGCGGGCGACGGGGTGTGGTGGACGACCAGCAGCCTCGGCATGATCGCCGAGCTTAGCGTTCGCGGGCGGCCGCTGAACCAGAGTGCCGCCGTGACCGTTCCGGTATGTGAGTGATCGCCCGGGCGCCGGACCCCTTCGCGTATGACCAGAAGGAGACCCAGGCGTGAGGCGAGTTCCGCGTTTCCCTATCGATCAGGCCCGTACCGACCAGGCCTATACGGACCAGGCAGCACTCCGCAGGCGGCTGCCGGCCAAGTGGCTGGCCGCCGCGCTGATTACCGTGGCGGTGGCGCTGCTCGCGCCGGGCATGAGCTTCGTCACGGCCGGCCGGTCCGGCGCCACGACCGCGACCACGACAGCGGCCATGAGTCCGGCCACGGTCGGCTGCCGGGGCGTCACCCAGGCGGTCCTCCCGGCCAACGGCTTCATCACCAACCCGAGCCGGGCCCACGGCGGCCACCTGTGGTGGCGGCGCTCGGCGGACGGCGGCAGCGTGTGCATCGGGACCGTCATCATGTGGGTGCAGTACAACGCGACCGCGGCCAAGACCTGGCGGGTGATCGTCTACTCGGCGCGGCACCAGGGCGGCCTGACCGTGGCCAGCCGCACGTTCACCCTCAACCGGGGCTGGTACTGGTGGGGCTTCGGGGTGCACCAGGCCTACCTGGGCCTGTCCGCGGTGTGCGTGACCGCGACCGAGTCGTTCGGGATGTCGTGCGTGAACTTCAGCGGGCCGGCGGGCTGAGGTCGCCCGGGCCGGGCTCACCGACGGGCCGCAGTACCGTACGGCCCAGCCAGTGGCTGGCCAGCAGGGCCAGTTCGATCTGCAGGCGGTCCGGCCCGATGGGACGCTGCAGGGTCTCCTCGGCCTTGCGCACTCGGTACTGGACCGTGTTCTTGTGCAGCAAGAGACGTTCGGCCGTCGTTTTGTAGCTGCCGTTCTCCTGCAGGAAGATCCGCAGCGTGTCGCGCAGCCGGGCGTTGTGCTCGTCGTCATCGGCCAGCGCCCCCAGCGTCTCGGTGACCCAGGCCTGCAGCAACTCGATCGAGCCTGACATCAGGGCCAGCGGGGCGACCTCGCCGAAGCTGGTCACGAGCGGGCCTGACGGTCCGGCCGCCAGCGCGACCGCATGGGCGCTCAGCGCCTGCTGATGGGTGCGGCGGAAACCCGGCAACCCCGGCGCGGGCTCGCCGAAAGCGAACCGGATCGTGTCTGCCGCACTAGTGCCCTTGGCGCCGAGGCCCGGCAATACGATATCGCGCCGGGCGCCGAGGGGCAGCCAGGCCCACGCGGAGAATTCGTCCTGCGGGATGAATATCGGCTTCCCCTCGCAGTGGGCTTCGGCCGCCACCTCGGCGGTCACACGTTCGAGCCGCCCGAGCGCATCGCCGCCTCCAGGCGCCCCGATGATCCAGGTCACCACGCCGACGTGATGCTGCCTGAGCCGGTAGCCGAGGATGGCCTCGGAGGAACTCACGTCCGCCTGCTCGTCTCTCAGCAGGGCCCGGACGCGCGCCGCGCGGGCCGCGCTCTGGTTCCTGAGCCAGTTCTCCTTCTCCGATTCATAGGCGGACACGACCTCTTCTGACACCTGGTCGATGTAAGAAGCCACGATTCCGGCGATGCGCAGCCCGGCGGCGCTGACGACCGACGCGCTGTCGGTCTGCCGTCCGAGTTCCTGTAGGCACCAGTCCTCGAATCGGGCTGACCCGATGCGGTAGGCGCGCAGCAGCGCGGCGATGGGGACTCCGCGCTGCGCCAGCCGGCGGGCGTATTCCTCCGCCGCCGCCGGGGCGTGCACCTTCTCCAGGTCGATGCCGTGCTGCAGGATGTGCAGCATGGTGGACACGTTTTCCGCGACGCTGGAA